>Ga0172379_10000055_pt1 | contig 282871 bp, 277 predicted proteins | sample GrowelOW334metaG_FD_119756 | JGI IMG/M metagenome (GOLD analysis project Ga0172379, IMG submission 119756) | Groundwater microbial communities from an aquifer near a municipal landfill in Southern Ontario, Canada - Groundwater well OW334 metaG | ecosystem: Environmental > Aquatic > Deep... | reverse complement strand
TGATGGAGGCAACTTTCCCGCTTTTTGCAGTTCTTCCTCAGGAAGCTCTGGCACATCATCTTTCACATCATCAGGATTAACGTTTTCTTCAGATTCAGGAATTGATGGAGGCAACTTTCCCGCCTCTTGCAATGCTTGCTCAGGCAATGGTGGTGGTTCTTGTCTGTCATCTTGCTTCACATCATCAGGATTAACGTTTTCTTCAGATTCAGGAATTGATGGAGGCAACTTTCCCGCCTCTTGCAATGCTTGCTCAGGCAATGGTGGTGGTTCTTGCTGATTCTCGCTTAATTCAATTGTTGAAAGTGGTATGTCTCCTAATTTTATTTCGAATTCTGTTTTTGCTTCACTTCCACGTGCTCTTGTCTTTTTATTTCCTCTTTGTATACCAATTTCTTGGCCTTCAGTTTTTACTCTTAAATGTTTTTGGGGACGTGTTGTCCTAAGTTTTCGTTCGATATGGCGTGCCCTCCCCAAATTTCCAGCAGCTTTCTGTTGTTCATCTGGATTTAGTTTTCGGGCTGCTTGAGCCATAGTTATACCAACTTAAATGCGTCGTTTATATGGGTAAGCGTGTATGTTTTCTTTTTTGTTTTTTTATTGAGCATTTCGATTACTAATTCATGTATAGTTTCTTCGACGCGTGTATCAATATTGCGCGCACCCAAATCTTTTTCTTTGATTATTTCTTTTGTAAGCGTTTGTAGTGCGTTTGTGTCAACATCAATGTCGATATGTTGAGTTTGTGCAAGATGTTTATTGACATGTTGTACATGTATGCGGACAATATCTTCCAAGTTTTTGTCTGACAGAGGATTGAACATACACACAGTGCCAATTCTGCTGACAAGGGCAGCACCAAGCCGTTCTTTTATGGTACTTGTAATGGAAGATAATGTGCGTTCATCAATTCTTCCATCCTTTTTTGTTGTACCACCAAATCCAATGCCAGAGGACTTGAAAAATTCAGATCCTAAATTGGTCGTGAGTATGATAATGGTATGTTTCAATCCAACCTTTCTGCCGTTGCTATCGGTCAGATGCCCCTCATCAAGCATTTGTAAAAGCAATTTGGTGACATCCCCGTGCGCTTTGTCTATTTCATCAAATAACACCACAGAATAGGGGCGCCTTTTTATTTTTTCAATAAATGGATTTCGATCTTTGTATCCCACGTATCCGGCAGGAGAGCCAAGGATTTTTGATACGCTATGGCTTTCGGAAAATTCAGTCATATCAAGCCTAATGAGCGCCTTGTCATCATGATACAATTCGTAGGCAATCTGTTTGGCAAGTTCTGTTTTTCCAACGCCGCTTGGTCCTACAAAGAGCATGCTTGCCAATGGTTTTTTTTGTGTCTGTTGTGAGAGTTGAGACCGATGCAGTGTCTGTACAATCGTATCTATTGCATGTTCTTGCCCGATAATATGTTGTTTTAGATTTTTGCCTATTGAGCCGATTATATCCCATTCATTTTTTGATAACATATCAAGAGGGATGTGCATTTTGGCACTGAGCACGTGCTGTATTTCTTTTTTGGTTACCGGGGGCATGGGCTCTGCTTTTTGTTTTTTTATTTTGGCAAGAAGCTTTTGTAATTTTTTGTTGAGTGTTTCTATGGTATGTTTTATTTTTAACGCAACATCTAATCGTTCTTCTGCAATAGCCTGCTCTTTTTGTTCAATATGTTCTTGGAGGCGCTGTTCAAGCTGTAATTTTTCTTTTTCCAGAGGAGAAGCGACTTTCTTTACCTTGACAAGTCCACATGCTTCGTCCAACAAATCAATTGACTTGTCTGGTTGAAAATTGTCATGAATATAACGCTCGCTTAACCTTAAGGCCTCGTCAATGGCGCTATCTATAATAGTAACCTTATGGAATTGTTCATAATATTTTTTTATTCCTTTGAGAATTTGCCTCGTATCTTCAATGCTTGGCTCTTCTACGTCAATCATTTGAAATCTGCGTTCAAGCGCAGGATCAGAGCTAATATATTTTTTGTATTCATCATAGGTGGTTGCGCCAATACAGCGGAGCTGTCCGCGCGCTAATGCAGGTTTTAAAATATTTGCCGCGTCCATAGTTCCTTGATTTGAGCCCGCACCAATAATATTATGTAATTCGTCAATAAAAAGAATGCAATTTGGATTTGAGGAACATTCATCCACAATTTGTTTGAGACGCGCTTCAAATTCTCCCCGGTAAATCGTGCCGGCAATGAGGAGTGTAAGATCAAGGGATAATATTTTTTTTCGTTTCAAAATATCGGGCACATCACCCTCGGCTATTTTTTTTGCAAGTCCTTCCACAATAGCAGTTTTTCCAACGCCTGGTTCGCCAACAAGAATTGGATTGTTTTTTGTTCGGCGCGCCAAGATATGTATAATGCGCTCCACTTCCGGCTCTCTACCAATGACTGGATCTATGCGTGTTTGCTCTTGTTTTGCGGTTAAATCCGTCGTAAACAGGGCTGTAGCGCTGGCTCCTTTTTTATTTTGTCGCATAGGCATGGGCATACCGCTCATCGGAGGCATCATTCCGGGCATCCCTTGTTCGCTTGCCTCTTCAATCATGTCTGTTACTTCGCCCATATGGGCAAGACGAGTCGCATTATTGAGGGCTGTTTCCAGGTGTTGTTCTATTGTTTCTCGCGCTATACTTTTGCTTACAAAAATATGAGTAAGTTCTTTGTGATTGATTTCCAACAGTCCATGCAGCAAATGTTCGGTGCCAATGTAGGTGTGTGCTTCATTATGTGCAAGCACAAGTGCTTTTTCCATAGCATGCCGTGATGATGGGCTTAGTTCAGGTAATGTTTGATCCAGACTTCCTGATCCTTCTGTATAAGGAGCACGTCTTAATCGTTCGCTTGCTTGGCGTATGGTATGTGCATCGAGATTGCACTTTTTCAAAATTTCAGCACTTATGCTTCCTTCTTCTTCGGCAAGCGCGTACAACAAATGCACAGGCTCTACCTGTTTTTCATGGTACTTATTTGCAAGGGCAATGGCACGTGCAATGGCATTTTTCAAATGGCTTGAAAAGTTGTCTATAAGTTTTTGGGGATTATTCATACGCTTAAAATCTGGATATGTCTCATAATCCAGATAACAAAATTCAGTTGCGAATAATATGTTGATAGTATATACTAAAATGCACGGTTTATCAATTAAAATCTGTTTATTATGGCCACAGACTTACTATTTGAAAAACTAGACTTGTTAAAAAAAGAAGGCTTGGTGGATTCAGCTTATACCAATGCCAGAAAATGGCTCGAAGATAAGGAATATTCTGATTTTTATGAGCAAGTCTCTGAGTTAATCAAAAAAGGAGATGTGTCTGAACTAAACGATGCATTTTATAAGGTGATTCCATTTGGAACTGGAGGACGCAGAGGCAAAATGGGCGTTGGAACAAATCGCATTAATGCGCGAACAATTGCCGAATCAGCGCAGGGGTTTTCGGAGTATTTGATTGAAGTCTTTGGCAAGGCGGAAGTTGAAAACAGAGGAATAGTGGTTACCTATGACATACGCCACAATTCAGAGGATTTTGCAAAAATTGTAGCTTCTGTGTTTGCAGGCAATGGGATCAAAGTGTATTTTTTTGATGGAGTGCGGTCAACACCGCAATTGTCGTTTACTATTCGTTTCAAAAAGGCGATTGGCGGGGCAATGGTTAGTGCTAGTCACAACCCACCTAGTGACAATGGTATAAAAGTGTTTTGGGAAACGGGTGGTCAGGTTGTGCCGCCTCATGACATACATATTATAGAAAAAGTAAATAGCGTAAACAAAATACAGCAATTGGATTTTGAAGAAGCGAGAAAGAAAGGTTTAATCGTTTTGTGCGATAGAGACGTTGATGACTCATACCATGGTGCAGTCGCCGATCTTTCTTTGGGAAACTACAGAGACGTTGATATCGTATTTACACCACTGCACGGTTGTGCGACCACATCCTTTTTACCGGTGTTAAAGCGTGTAGGGTTTGATCATATTTTTGAGGTGAAAGAACAAATGGGGGTTGACCCTGATTTTAGTAATGTCGCTCATCACATTCCTAATCCAGAAGTGCCTGTTTCTCTTGACTTGGCTACTCACTATGCAAAAGAAAAAAAAGCCGATTTGGTTTTATCGGCCGATCCTGATGCTGATAGAATAGGTGTTGTAAGTAGGGAACATCTGGATAATGATACTTATGTATTTTTGAATGGAAACCAAATAGGAGTTTTGATTTTTGACTATATTACAAAACAATTGAAGGAAAAGAAAAAAGATTTGAGTTCATACATGATGATTAAGACCGTAGTAACAACTGACTTGTTGGTTAAAATAGCATCTGACAACGGAATGCATTTTATTACCGATTTGCCCGTCGGATTTAAATATATTGCTGATGCAATTGAGAATCATCTGGAGGGAAAAGAATTTTTATTTGGCGCAGAGGAAAGTCATGGTTATTTGTATGGGGATTATGCGCGCGATAAAGACGGAGCTGTCGCGGCACTTCTTATCTGCGAATACGCGGCACTTCTTAAGCAACAAGGAAAGACACTTTTTGAACAATTGGAATATATTAAAAAAGAATATGGGTATTATCGCGAACTATTGCAAGCCATCTTTTTTTACGGAATGGATGGTATGGATAAGATGCTCGCCATCATGGATGCATTGAGAAATAATTTACCAAAACAATGTTGTGGTCTACATATTGTCAGTGTGCTTGACCAGTCTGTTAAAAAAAATATAGATCCCCAAACTGGGGAAGTGGTTGGTACGTATGAAGGTTTTTCCGACAATGCACTTGTGTTCTATTTCAACAAAGAAAAGACCATACGTGTCGTTGTTCGTCCTTCGGGTACTGAGCCCAAAATAAAATTTTATGTAGCAGTGGGAAAAGAAGTTGGGTTGGATAAGAGCTTGGATGAGTATGCTTTGATCAAGAAAGAAGTTGATGGAGTTGTTTCTAATATTTTAGAAGAGTTTGTGACTTTGGCGGAAAAGATTTCAGCAGGAGGAGAGCGATTTGAAGTTTTAGGTTAAACTTATTTAGTTTTATTAAAAAAACTCTGTTTTGTGCAGAGTTTTGTTTTTTTACATCTATGTTAAACACTAAAACCCTTGTATCTCTTTTTGAGTTCTTCGGTGATCAAATTTGTAAATTCTTTTATCGCCGGATCAACATCTGCGTATTTATGCAAATATTTTATACTGAATTGCAAATGTTCGGGAAATACTTCTCCATCACGCCATTCTATGACTTGCATCGTGGCTTCAATTTTGTCCAATGCTTTGACAACTAGTGCCTCAAAGCTGGAGCCAGTTGCGTATTCTTGCCATAGCTCATAAAATTCCTTTTGTTTTTCCTGTGATAGCGTAGCGAAAATTTTTTGTGCGGCTGCTTCTTCTTTTTTTGTTTTTTCTCCCTCTGCTGTTTTGTTGAAAGCATGCGTATCTGCTCCCGTGCCTTCACTGCCTAAGGGATCTGTGTCTCCCGCGTATATTTCCACCATATCGTGTAATAGCGCAATTTTCAATCCCTTTTCGGCATTGAAAGGTTTGGAAAGTTTATCAGAAAAGAGGAGTACAAGCATGGCAAGGTGCCAGCTATGATCTGCATTTGAGTCATACCTCGCAGGCTCGGGATATTCCCGCCAAAAATAATGGCCTTTGAATCTCTCAATATATTTCATCTTGTTGCTCAAGAGAGAAAAGTCAAAAATTTGTTTGAGATCATGTGGGTTCATAGTTCTTTACATTTTTTATCCATATCCATCTTCCAGATACATTTTTGTGTTTGATATACGACCGCGATAAGACCAAGAAGAGCGCTGATAATGACAAAGGGAAGTGACCATCCCATGTATGTTTTTCCAAAAACAATAAGCAATGTATTTAAAACAATAAAGAGCAGACGTGCTTCCGTCGGACCTATTCTAAAATACGTGTATGTAAATTCATTTGTCACGCTAAAAGCAAGATAGGTATTCACGATAAAACCACCGTACAGGGCAAGGACGAAAAAAAGTAAATATTTGAAATGGTCTTCTACGATAAATGAGTACGCAATGAACACAGACGCCATGAAAATATAATCCAGAAAATGATCCATATAATATCCCCACTTGATAAGCCCCGTGTTTCGTGTCCTTCCTACTGCTCCGTCTAGTGTGTCAGTGACCCATTGAAGTAAAATCATTATGGACACTCCCCAAAGCCACTGTATATCGTATTGTGATAGAAATCCAAAAATAACAATAAAGCAACTCCAGACAACGGTTGACGCGGTGAGGTGGTATGTCTCAATGTATGCGGGCACATAGGGTACAAAGCTTTGGACATATTTTTCAGCCTTGTACAAAAACGGTTTTCCTTTCTTTTTGTCCCCAGCGAATGGTTGGGCGGTGTCAAGCATATTTATTAATTAAGCAAATATAGATTTTCTTTTTCGTGAAGAGTCCGTTGAATTTTTTCATCAAATATATGTAACACGATTTCGTATTTTCTACAACTTAGTTTCAATTAATTTTTTCATTATATCGCGCATAAAGTCTTTCGTCTCTTGGTCAGTATGCTGGTTATTTTGAATAATTCCTTCAACAACATACGTCACGCCATCTTTGTGCGTATACAAGCTCCAGGTTGGAAGCGTGCCAAATGTGGGGTAGGGAATTATTCTTGAAAAGAAAGATGGACTCAGATCTGAATTATTTTCGTCATCTATCCACCGTTCATTTAGTTGTGTCGAAGTCAGGACATCGCCAAAGTACATCCTCGCTTCTTTGGTGATGATTCCGATTGTGGTGAAGTTATTTACATTATCTTCCCCAATATATCCTATATATTGACATACCGCGTCGAGTTGATATAGATTTTCACCGATCGTGCTAAGGGGTTCTATGTCGAATAGTGTTGTGTTGAATGCGTTTAATGAATTAATAAAATAATCTTCGTCACATACTTTATTGCCTGTTTTCAATTGAGTTGTTTGTCGTTCGTCCGTGTTTGAATTAGATGTTACTGAGGTATCTATTGTATTGCACCCTGCACCGAAGAGAACGAGTGTCAAAAGTGCAAAGAATACCATATTCAATTTTGGTCTATTCATATTTTATTTTAAAATAGAGCCTATAGGTATTGTCTGTAAGCTTACGTCATTTCTCTCAACTTTTTAATCCGGTCATCAATCGGAGGGTGAGTAGAAAACAGAGAGGAAAAAGTTTTTCCTTTAAATGGATTTGAAATAAACAGATGTGCAGTTGCGGCGCTGGCTCCCTCTACGGGCGCGGTTGATTGCGATATTTTTTCAAGTGCACGGGCAAGTCCTTCGGGATAGCGCGTAAGCAAGGCTCCCGATGCGTCGGCCAAATACTCGCGTTTGCGTGATATAGCAAGCTTGATAAGCTCGGCGATAATAGGTGATAGAATAAGAAAAACAATTCCTGCAATCATAATAATTGATCCTAGGTTTCCAGAGCTTTTCCTGTTGTCGCCTCCATGCAAGCGAGTACGAAAAAATAAATTGCTAATAAGCGAAATAGCGCCGACAAGTACGACCACTATGGTCATAACGCGGATATCAAAGTTTTTTATATGTGACATTTCATGTGCGATGACTGCCTCGAGTTCTTCATTTTCAAGCGCAGCAACAATACCTGTCGTAACTGCGATTGATGCATGTTCTGGATCACGACCTGTAGCAAATGCATTGAGAGCAGGGGAATTGATGACATATAATTTGGGTGTGGGAATACCAGCCGTAATTGCCATATTTTCTACTATGCGATACACATAGGCATTATCTTCTTTTGCGATTTGGCGCGCGCCAGTTGATGCAAGCGCAATAGCATCACCTTTGTAATAACTCACTAGTGTCATGACCACTGAAATAATAACTGCCAGCACGACTATGCCATATCCATATCCCATATATACATCCAAAAACCAGCCTATCGCAATGATAAAAATAGTGAAGATGAGAATGAGGATAGTTGTTTTTCGTTTGTTTGAGTCGATTTGAGAGTACATATTGAAAAATTCAAAACTCAAATTTCAAAAGTCAAAGTTAAAGCTCAAAACCAACAAATTTTCGATTTTTTGAGTTGCAATTTTGAGCTTTGCGTTTTGATTTTTGAGTTACAACTTTACCTCAACATTATCTCTTTCTTTCGCATCTTCAATCTCAAAGAATTCAAACTTAGTGAATTTGAGCATTCCTGCAATCATATTGGTTGGGAATACTTCCATTTTTGTGTTGAAGTCGCGGACATTGCCATTGTAGAATCGGCGTGAAGCCTGGATTTTATTCTCTGTATCAGAGAGTTCGTCCATGAGTTGTCCAACATTTTGGTTTGCTTTCAAATCAGGATATGCTTCTACTGCAATTTGCAATTTGCCAAGCATCCCACCAAGTAGCCCTTCGGCTTTGGCAAGATCTTGTGTATTGCCTGATTCTTGTGCAGACATGGCCTGTGAACGCGCTTTGGTAATATTTTCCAAAAGTTCTCGTTCATGCGTCATGTATCCTTTTACACTGTTTACTAAGTTTGGGATAAGGTCATGGCGTCGTTTTAGTTGCACGTCAATATCGCTCCATGCTTCTTTGGTGCGATTACGAAGTCTGATAAGCCCATTGTAAACGCCAATAATCCATAGAACGAAGACTACGGCGACTGCGAGCACAATATAGAGTGCGAGCATAGGTTTGTGAGTTAAAATGAATTAAATATATGTCCCTTAGAGTACAAAGCGTTGAGTTATTACGCTTGCTAATTTGTGTAACCTATGGGATAATAATACTAATCATTATACTGTTTATTCACTACTACGTCAAATTGATTTTTATGGTGACTATACTAATTTTTATTCTCATTTTAGGCATTCTTGTTCTGGTTCATGAATTTGGACATTTTATTACGGCGCGTAAAAGTGGCATGAAAGTATTTGAATTTGGCTTTGGATATCCTCCGCGGGCTGTTGGTGTGTATCGTGACCCTCAGACAAAGAAATTTAAATGGGTTTTTGGCCGCGTAAAGTCGCCTAAAGGCGACCACGCGGCAGATTTGATAAATACCGTAGGAGGGGGAGAACGTGAAGAAGAATTTTCTGCAACATTATATTCTTTGAATTGGCTTCCTATTGGAGGATTTTGTAAGATTAAGGGAGAAAATGGGGAGGGCGTGGAAGAAAAAGATAGTTTTGGGTATCAAAAAGCATGGAAAAAAATTATTGTTTTGTGTGCGGGTGTGGTAATGAATTTTTTTCTCGCCGTTCTCGTGCTTGGGCTTGGTTTTATGATTGGACTCCCCACAGATTTTTCCCAAGGGGTCGATAGAAAGGCAATTATAGTTGAACAGCCACAAGTAATAATTCAACAAGCGGAAAAAGGAATGCCTGCAGAAAAAGCAGGATTGCAGTTTGGCGATAAAGTCTTGAAAATTAATGAAGAGCCAATTGAGACCACACAAGAACTTATTGATTATGTTTCAACCAAATCTGGTGAAACACTCTTGTTTACCATTGATCGAAGTAATGAGGAAAAAGTTGTCTCTATAATTCCTGAATTTTCTTCTGAACTTAATAGGGCAGTAATCGGTATTATGCCTGCAGACGCGGGTATCATTCGTTATCCATGGTATCTTGCGTTATACAAAGGATTAGTCGCATCAGTATTTGGACTTTTGAATATTTTCATTGCGTTTTACTTATTAATAAAAAATTTAGTAATGGGACAAGGGCTGTTGTTTGATGTATCAGGTCCGGTGGGTATTGCGACGGTTGTGGGCCAAAGCGCAAAACTTGGTTTCAACTATTTATTAAATGTAACTGCCATGATTTCTCTTAGTTTGGCGGCTATAAATATTTTGCCTATTCCAGCTCTTGATGGCGGACGCATACTATTTATCTTGATTGCCAAGGTAATTCGTCGGCCTGTACCTATGAAATATGAACAACTGGCGCATACGCTTGGCTTTGTCCTGCTTATGCTACTTGTGGTTGTGGTGACGTGGAGAGACGTAGCACGGTTGTTTTAACATCTGATTTAACATAATTAGTTACTCAATATGACAGAAGGACAAAATAACCCGCCAGATATTCTCGAAATATATATACGTGATGGTTTGCAAACACAGTGTTTACTCAGAGGAATCACATTTGCACCTATTCGCGGTAAAAAACCAGTTTCGCGTGGAGAACTTACGCAGGCGATGGAAGACACATTGGGGGAGATAGCGCGAGCAGTTGTATCAGGAATTCGAGAAGGGCTTGGACGTGAACAAATAGTTAACAATTTAGGCAAAGAATTTGGTAGAGATGTAGATATCCCTGAGACAGCTTTTAGAGCTATAAGAGGCATCGTGGATGAGCTGTTAGTTGCTAGAGAGACAGCAGAGAAGAGGAGAACATAGAGATGGAGCGACGGATGGAAAAGTGATACCATTTAGACCGCGGGAGCCGCGTGGTGGAAATAAATAATATATGTCTGACACTCACCATGAACAACATAGGTCGCTTACGGTTGCAGAACTAGAAAAATATTATTTTCAAATGTTTTTACGCAAAGATGACTATGATTTGTGGCAGGATTATATGTGGAATATCCTGAAAAAAGTTTTTGAAGATCAAAATTTACAAGGGATGTCCAACCAAGAAAAGGTACGCGAAGCGGGCAGAAGATATAAAGAGAGATATCTAGGCTATCCTAAGACCGATAACATCGTAGAGAGAGTCGCAAGAGAAACTGAAGAAAAGTTAATTCAAAAATTACAATCAGAAGGTTTAGTATAATTCTTATGAAACCTCAACTTGAGAAACTTCAAAAAGATTTTAAAAAGGCTTTGTCCGAAGTCAACGACACTTTGAAACTGGATGATTTGTATCAAAGATTTTTTTCGCGTCGGTCAGGAGAAATGAATGAAATCATGAAAAATTTAAAAGATTTGACTGGCGACGCGCGAAAAGAATTTGGAAAACTTGCCAATGAAGTAAAAATGGAACTTGAAGAGGTGTATGCAGAGAAAAAACAAGATCTGAAAAAACAAGAGTGGGGCGGTGCGTTAGAAAAAGAAAAGATTGATGTTACGCAGCCCAAACTTCCTCCACAACCCAAAGGTCATCTGCATCCAATCACGCTTGTTCAAAATGATTTGGAAGATTTGTTTACATCCATGGGGTTTATGGTACTCGACGGGCCAGAGCTCGAGAGCGATTACTATAATTTTGAAGCAGTGAATATTCCTGCCACGCATCCCGCGCGCGATTCTCAGGATACATTTTATATTAAAGGACATAATCAAAACGATGTCCCAAATGGAACATCTCCATGGGTCATGCGCACACAAACCTCACCTATGCAAGTTCGCGCTTTGCAAAAGTATGGCGCGCCATTACGCATGATCGTCCCTGGCCGTTGTTTTCGCAATGAAGCGACTGACGCACGCCACGAACATACATTGTATCAGGTGGAAGGAATGGTAATAGACACGGATATTAACTTCGCCCACTTGAAAGGAGTTTTGGAAACAGTTGCAAAACATTTGTACGGTCCAGAAACACAATTGCGTTTGCGCCCAAAGTATTATCCATTTGTGGAGCCGGGTGTGAATGGTGAAGTTACCTGTACGCTGTGTAAGGGAGCGGGATGCCGTGTATGCAAACAGACTGGCTGGCTTGAAATTTTTGGCGCTGGCATGACACACCCCAATGTTATCAAAGAGTGTGGACTTGACCCACAAGAATATCAAGGATTTGCGTTTGGATTTGGTCTTGACCGATTAGTAATGCTCAAATATGGGATTGATGAGATACGTGTGATGAAGAGTGGGGATCTACATTTTCTTGAACAATTTTAAGCATTGGTGTAAACAGGTTTAAATGGATTTCTTTGATTAATATATTACTATGCTTATTTCCTATAATTGGCTTAAACAATATATCATTCTTCCAGACTCAATTACACCACAAGAAGTTGCTGACAGGTTAAAACTCAGTACCGTTGAGGTGGAGAAGGTTGAATATCAAGGAAAACAACTTGATAATGTTGTATTGGGAAAAGTAGTTTTAGCTGAAAAACATCCTAACGCCGATAGACTGAAAGTCTGTAAAGTAGATGTAGGAAATGAACAAGTTCAAATAGTCTGTGGAGGTTCAAACGTGCGTGAAGGTATGCTTGTGGCGCTCGCGAAAATTGGCGCCAAAGTGAAGTGGCATGGGGAAGGTGAATTGATTGAACTCAAGCCAACCAAAATTCGTGATGTGGAATCATCTGGTATGATTTGTGCATCAACAGAAATAGGTTTAGGGGAAATGTATCCACCTAAAGATGAAAAAGAAATTTTAGATTTAAGCTCGCAAAGTGAGAAAAAAATAGGACAATCTTTATCAAAAGTTCTTAGTTTAGATGATGTCATACTCGAAATTGATAATAAATCACTTTCCCATCGTCCAGATCTGTGGGGACATTATGGTATTGCACGAGAGGTTGGTGTGCTGTTCAAAAAAGATCTGAAAGAATATAAAACAAAGGAACAAGGAGCAAAGAGTAAAGAACAAGTAAAATTGAAAGTTACTGTTGAAGATGAAAAATTATGTCCACGATATATGGCTGTAGCAGTGGATGGGGTTACGGTTGGTCCTTCACCAGATTGGCTGCAAAAGAGTTTAATGTCTGTAGGTATGCGTTCGATAAATAATATTGTAGATATTACCAACTATGTCATGTATGATTTAGGTCAGCCAATGCATTCTTTCGACGCAAAGCGTCTTAAGGGAACAGGGGACAGGGAACAGGGAACAATAAAAATTATTGTGAGAAAATCTGAAGATGGTGAAAAGTTTAAAACTCTGGATGGACAGGAACGTGAATTGACGAGTGAAAATGTGATGATTGCAGATGAAGGGAAAGCATTGGCATTGGCTGGTGTAATGGGAGGAGAAAATAGTGAGATTTCAGATAATACGACAACCATTATTTTTGAATCAGCGAATTTTGAACCAACACATGTTCGGCGAACTGCGCTTAAACTCGGTTTGCGTACTGATTCTTCGGCTCGATTTGAAAAAAGCCTTGACCCGTATAATGCCGAAATTGCTTTACGACGTGCTGTTGAGCTTACGCTTGAGATATGCCCCAATGCAAAAGTGGCAAGTAACGTAGTAGATGAAAAACATTTTCATTTGTATCAAGGTCCGATTGAATTACATTTTGATTTTCTTACTCGGAAAATTGGTAAAGAAATTGATAGAAAAGAGGTCATCGGTATTTTACAACGTCTTGGATTTACTGTTGAGGAAAAGAAAACGTACTTGAAAATAAAAATTCCAACCTGGCGCGCGACAAAAGATATTTCCATTGCTGAAGATATTGTCGAAGAAGTAGCGCGTATATATGGATTTGGAAATATTGAGTCACAGTTGCCAACATTTTCTATTACTCCGCCAGAAAAAAATCAATTGCGTGCATTAGAACGGAAGATAAAAGAATTGGCATGTTTTGAGCATCGTTTTACAGAAAGTTATAATTATTCGTTTGTTTCTCCTCACCTCGTGGAGCAATTAGATTTGAATATAGAAGATCACGTTGAGCTCGATAATCCAATTGCAAAAGACCGTCCGTATCTGCGCAGAAGCCTCGTTCCAAATTTGTTAGAAAATATTGAAAAAAATCTTCACTCATTTGATGAAGTACGATTATTTGAAATCGGTAAAGTATTTTGGAAAGAAGAAGCAGGAGAGAGGGAGAAAAAAGGAAGTGATCATTTACTGCCAAAACAAGATACTATGTGGGGCCTTGCATATGCAGGTAAAGGCGATGAGAAACCATTTTTTGTGCTTTCACATGTTGTGGTGAACACATTACACAGATTAGGAATTGAGTGTACTCTGCAGTCAGCACGTGAACATACAGCGTCGTGGTTTCATGGAAGTCGCTCTGCTCATATACAGGTTGGTGACGTTCGAATCGGATACATTGCAGAACTTCATCCTGAAAAACAAGAGCGCTTTGGTATTTTATCTCGCGTTGCTTTGGCAGAAATTGATTTGAATACACTCGTATCATTGCTTTTATTTAAGAGCAATTATCATCGATTAAGTGAGTACCCTTCGGTTACGCGTGATATTGCATTTGTCGTTGATCATAATGTGCAGCATAGAGACGTTGTCAAGGAAATAAAGAATGTCGATACACTTATCAACGAGATAGAATTGTTTGACATATTTGAAGGAGAGAGCCTTGGAGAAAGTAAGAAGAGCATGGCGTATCATATTACGTATGTATCTTCAGAAAAGACGTTGGAAACTGCGGAAGTGGATAAAGTGCATGGGAAAGTGGTGAAGATGTTGGGTGATAAGTTTGGAGCAGAGATGAGAAAATAACGAACAACGGTATGCACCACATCCCCCACACCATGTCCACCCAGCATCCTGATAATGTGCATCAGCCATTTTTTGTTGAGAATGGAATGCTTGGGGGAGAGGATGAAGTACAAGAAGCGTTTTATGCGTTTTCGCATTTGGGTTGTGATGAACAGATGTGGGATTTTGAGGGGAAAGAAGTAGATAACTTCGTGGTAAAGAAACTGCTTACGAAAAATGAGCAGTTTTTTAAGTCGAAAAAATTAGGGCAAGATGTGTTTCTTACATTACGCGTGCCCAATCCAGAGGTAGAACAAACAGAAGCAAAAATATTACTCGAAACACTAGAAAGCATCCCGCGCTCATACGATGCCGCACGGTTATTCTATGGCAGTGATATCGCGCCGATTTTTGAAGTCATTTTGCCCATGGCGACTTCGGCAAAGAGTTTAAATAGAATTTATCATTATTACAAAGATTTTGTCGCGGGAAAATTTGATAAGTTGATTTTTAGTGGTGATATTACCATAGGAGAGTGGATTGGGGAATTTAGACCAAAAGAAATTAATGTTATTCCTTTGTTTGAAGATAAAAATAGTTTACTGAATTGCGCAGAAATTCTTGATGAATATGTAAAGGGTAAGGATCTTCCGTATGTACGTGTATTTCTCGCCCGTTCTGACCCTGCGGTTAATTATGGCAATATTGCTACAGTTATATTAGTTAAAATTGCATTACAACGATTGTATCGCTGGTCACAGAAAACAGGTATCCCTGTATATCCCATTCTCGGCGCTGGATCAGCACCATTTCGTGGAAATTTACGACCTTCTACTGTTGAACAGCTTATAGCAGGATATCCAAGTGTCCACACATTTACTATTCAGTCTTCATTTAAATTTGATAATCCCGTGAACGTAGTTCAAGATGCAATTACAAAACTTAACACCCGCCAGACCGGGGCTCCTGTTGAAATTGATGAAGAAAAAGCGCTTGCCCTGGTTGAGATATATTTAAAAGTTTATCAAGAGCAATTGAAAGAATTGATTATCGCCATAAAAAAAGTTTCTTCTTTTATTCCTAAACGCAGAAAAAGAAAAATGCATATTGGATTGTTTGGTTATTCGCGTAATGTCGGAGAAGTGCAATTGCCTCGCGCTATCACATTTACTGCCGCATTATATTCCTTGGGTATCCCACCAGAATTATTAGCATTCAACTCTTTGACTCAGCAAGATTTTTCTTTTATAAAATCATTTTACGGAAATATTGAATACGATTTGCAAAGTGCTTGTGCGTTTGCAGATTTTGATTCTTCATATATGCCTCGCGATGTGAGAGATGCTACCAAATTTTATGCAGTCGCTACTCGTAATAATTTTGTTCACAAAGAAATTAGCTCATACATTTCACAATCTATTTTTAGTGGGAAGATTGAAGATTTATCGTCTCATGTAGTGCATGCGGCAGAGGCAAGAGGGTTTTTGGGCTAGGTGTTCACGTAACACATAGCACATAACACATAACACATAACACATAACAAAAACGTGTTAAAGATTTTTTTGTTTTTATGTTACGTGTTATGTGCTATGTGATTTCTAGTAGTAAAATTGCACGTTGAATTCCATTGTGGTATACTAGATTCAATCAACATTCATTTTTAATTTGCCTGTCATATGTTTGAAACAAGTAAAGACTTGCTCTATGTAGTGCTGTCTTTGTCAATTTTATGGTTTACAGTTTTTTTATGTTGGCTACTGTATCAAGCTGCGCGAACTTTGCGCAATATCAATCGTATAACTGAAATTCTTACCAATAAACTTGAGCTCATTTCCGATGCCGTAGAATTTATACGAAAAAAAGTTGATTCGTTGACTGGGCACATGGGAATGGTGAGCGGAGTTTTGGGACAGATTGTAGAGAAATATGTGGTAGGAAAATTATCCTCGAAGCTGGATGAACGAGGAGAGAAGAAAAAAGCGAAAAAGAAATGAAATCAAGATTCCGTCTCCGCCCTCGTTCCTCGGGCTACGCCGGATAAATTCAAGATTGAAAAAATTACAAAATATTTAATAAAATCCCCCATGAAGGGGGATTTTATTATTTGTTGCGTTTTTTACTCGAGTACTTTGAATACGTCTTTTATTACACTGCCATTGCTTGTGGTAAAGAATGTATCAGCGCCGCCGTATTCAAACTGTCTTTGAATTCCTGCATCGCGATGAACTACTACGACCATTTCTCGCACTACGTCAAGTTCTGCTTGTGTAATATTTGGCATGGCAATATATACAGGAACGCGTTCGTGGCTGCCTGCGGAAAGATACGCATTGCCTAAAAATTTTCCTGCTTCGCCATTATTGCTTACATAGAGTGCAAGCCAGATGCCAACTTCATTTTTTACTCGTTCCACCACAATTGCGTTTGCAGGGACACCCATTTCATTTGAGCTGTCAACCAAAATTTTCTGGTCATTTACTATGATAGATACGACTGGTTCGGTTCTTGCCTGTTCTACAGGAGTAGGTACTATTTCTTCCGGGGTATTTGAATTATTTTGTTCATTTTCCTCGGGTGTTTCATTTGCGTCTTCTTGGTTATTGGAAATATTTTGTAAATTTTCTACAGGCACGCATCCTGCACCAAGAAGGAGTGCTAAACCTATGCATATTCCTCCAAGATGGATTTTTTGCATAATTAACAAGTTAAGAATTAGATATATACAGTATACATAGTTATGTTCATTAGTGCAACTTGATTTAAGTCTGATTTTTGCGTACTATAGAGGAGATATAAACGGCAATGTATGGATTTCGTGCATCTTCATGTTCACTCGCATTACTCACTTCTCAATGGATTAACTCAAATTAAACCGCTTGTTAAGGCTGCAAAAGAACGAGGTTTTTCATCTTTGGCATTGACTGACTATGGGTCGTTGTATGGCGCAATTGAATTTTATGAACAATGCAACAAACAAGGTTTGAAGCCTATTATTGGGCTTGAAATGTACATTGCGCCACGATCACTTCATGACAAGGATTTGGAAAAAGACAAAGATATTTATCATCTTATATTGCTTGCAGAAAATTTTTATGGGTATCAAAATCTTTTGAAAATATCCTCGATCGGACATTTGGAAGGATTTTTTAATGGAAAACCCAGGGTTGACAAAAAAATATTGAAAGAATATTCAAAAAATATTATTGCCCTGTCAGGCCCTATAGAAGGGGAGATACCGCAATTGATCAAACAAAATAGAATTGAAGAAGCAAAGAATCTCGCCTGCGAGTTTGAAACTATTTTTGGTAAAAATAATTTTTATTTAGAACTTCAAGATCATCCGGCAATTGAAGGGCAATTGGACGTGAATACAAAACTTATTCAATTATCAAAGGAAACAGGAATACCTCTCGTGGTGACGCGTGATGTACATTATCTGAGTCAAGACGAGTCAGAGGCCCAAGACGTTGTGCGTTGTATTTCAGAAGGATGGAAAGTACCGGAACGAAATCGTGAAGATCGTCGTCATATTGACAGGTCCCTCAACACGGCAAAAGACATTGCGTCTCGTTTTCGTCATGTTCCCGAAGCTTTAGAAAATACAGTTCATATCGCGGATCGCGTTGGCATTGAAATTACCCTCAATAAGTGGAATTTTGCGAGCATTGAATTGCCTGAACATAAGACAGCTGATGATGTATTGCGCGATATGGCGTTTGAAAAAATAGAACACTTTTATAACCCCGTCACGCAAGAAGTGAAAGACCGCGTTGAATATGAATTGGATATTATCAAGACAAAGGGATATTCTCCTTACTTTTTGTGCGTTTCAGATTATGTACATTATGCCAAAAGTCATGGCATTGTTCAGACTACGAGAGGATCTGCTGCAGGCTCGCTTGTCTCGTATGTAATTGGCATTACAACAGTTGATCCAATCCGTTTCAAATTGCCTTTCGAACGTTTTTTAAATCCGCATCGTCCTTCTCCTCCAGATATTGATACTGACTTTGCAGACGATCGCAGAGACGATATGATCGCCTATGTGACAGGTAAATATGGTGCAGACAAAGTTGCACAGATTATCACGTTTGGAACTATGGCAGCGCGTGCGAGCGCACGTGATGTTGGGCGTGCTCTTGGTTTGTCATACAGCTTTTGTGATCAAGTGGCAAAACTTATCCCTATGGGTTCACAGGGTTTCCCTATGACCATTGAACGCGCGCTTATTGAAGAACCTGATTTAAAAAAATTATATGAATCAAATCCTGACGTAAAGCGCTTGCTCGACTTAGCTCAAAAAGTTGAAGGAAATGCCCGCCATACCTCAATTCATGCAGCTGGCGTGGTTATTGCGCCTCGTCCGCTTACTGATTTTACTCCTATACAGCGTGAAACAGGCGGAGAAAAAGTTATTACCCAATATGAAATGCATGCGGTTGAAGCCGCAGGCCTTCTCAAGATGGACTTTCTTGGCATTCGCAACCTTTCTATTTTGGGAAAAGCTGTTGAAATCGTAGAAAAAACATTGGGCGAACATGTGGACGTATATACTTTACCGCTTGACGATACGTCAACATTTGAAATGCTTGCGCGCGGAGAGACTATGGGGACTTTTCAACTTGGTGGTAGCGGTATGACGCGTTGGCTCAAAGAACTTAAGCCAACCACAATAGATGATATCATGGCTATGGTGGCGTTGTATCGTCCGGGTCCTATGGAGAGCATTCCCGAATATATTCGGCGCAAGCATAATCCAGAAGTAATTGATTATCTCGATCCGCGCATGAAAAAATATTTGGAAGCATCGTTTGGTCTCCTCGTATATCAAGATGACGTCATTTTGACTGCGATTGAACTTGCGGGATATGATTGGACTGAAGCAGACAAATTTAGAAAAGCTATTGGTAAAAAAATTCCAGAGGAGATGGAAAAACAGAAAATAAAATTTTACCAAGGCTGCCGCGATCATGGAAATTTACCTCAGCAAAAAATTGATGAATTGTGGCGTCTTATTGAACCATTCGCGGCTTATGGTTTCAACAAAGCTCATGCGGCAAGTTATGGCACGGTTGCTTATCAGACTGCATACATGAAAGCGCATTATCCTGTGCAATACATGACTGCGGTGCTTCAGGCTGAAGCAGGGGACGCAGAAAAGGTTGCGGCGATTGTGCATGAATGCCACCGGATGAATATTGAAGTGTTGCCACCAGACGTGAATGAAAGTTTTAGAAATTTTGCCATGGTTTCAAAACCAGGTGAACCAGGCCGTATTCGCTTCGGACTTTCGGCTATAAAAAATTTAGGGGAACACATCAGTGAGGTTATTTATCGTGAGAAAAGAGAACATGGTCCCTATACTTCTCTTGAAGATCTTTCGGAACGTATTGATGACAAAGATTTGAATAAAAAATCTCTAGAAAGTTTGATTCAGGCCGGAGCTATGGATTGTTTTGGATATGACCGCGGTCTACTTTTGAATAATATTGAGAATTTGCTTTCATTCGTTCGGCAAGTGCGTGAAAAACGTGTAACCAATCAAAATTCGCTTTTTGCCGGCACAGAAATTGCACTTGATAATAAAGTACTTTTGAAACCCGGACCAAACGCGACTATGGATGAGAAATTGGTGTGGGAAAAGAATTTGCTCGGGCTCTATGTTTCTTCTCATCCTTTTGCATATTATGAAACGGTTCTCAGAGGACGCATAACTCCGCTTTCTGAAATGGAAGAGTTTCCGCGCGATAGCACGCTTACCGTCGGCGGTGTTATTGATTCACTTAAAAAGAAGATTACCAAAAAAGGTGATATTATGATGTTTGCCACCATGCAAGATCAAACGGGCTCTATAGAATTATTGGTATTTCCACGGACGTATGAAGAATCAAAACATGTATGGAAAGAGGGTAATGTCATTTGCGTGTGGGGCAAGACGCCAAAAGAAGAAGGCGATAATAAGATTTTTGTAGAAAAGGCGTATGAAATTAACAAACAAAATATTTCTGAAATAGCAAAGTTTTTTTCTATCAATCAAAATGGAAAAAATGTTAAGCCAGAGAGTTCAAAGCGTGTTATCATTTCTTTGTCTCAAGAAGAGTTGAAAACGCACGCAGATGACTTAAAGAAAATATTTGGAGCACATCCAGGTGAGTATGCATTGTACATAAAAGTTGGAGGACGTGTCATCCGTACCCAGTCACAAGTTTTGTGGAGTGAAAAATTTAATTATTCTCTACACGATATTATACCATCTTGCCTTATCGAGGTCAGAAATTAATTTTTAATTTTATTTTCTATATGCCCGAACGTAACCATGATTTTTCACGGGAACACGTCCCTGAGTATAGTTTTGATCAAGCTCGTGCACAGATGGCAACTCTGCTTCACAGAGAGATGGAGGATATACCCGATGAGGCCGTAGATAAATTTTTGGAATTAACGCGTCAACATAGAGATGATTCTCATCTAAAAGTGGCAGATCAGCGCGTAGTGGCACCGTTTAAAGTTTTAGAAAAACACTATGCAGAATTGGCTATAGGGAAATTACCAGACGAACTCAACTAATATGCGTCGCCATTTTCCTCCATCTTTTTGTCCTCGTAAGGACCAATTTTTCTGCGATAGAGTTCTTGCTTTGCACATTCAAGTACACCTACAAGCTCGTTCCAATCTTTGTATCGCCCTTCACCTTGGTTGAGAAGTAAGAGGCGTGTGATAGAATAATTTAGATCACCTGCACGTTGGTTTGGGTTGATGAGCTTAGTAAGATTTTCAATCGCGCCATCCAAACGGTCGCGATCGGGTTGGGAAATATAAGGCATATAAATAAATTTTCAATTTGAAATTTACAATTTACAAACAATTTTAAATTAAAAAATTTAGAAATTGTGAATTGTTTTCAAATTGTAAATTGTAAATTAAAAATTATTAAAGGTCATTTATTGACTTTACACTCTTGTCATCATGTATTCTTTGGATAAACTCTGCAAAACGTCCTGCAACTGAAACAATTTCCACATTGCGAAGTTCGTCAGTGAGGGGGATGGTATCGGTCGTGATAAAACGTCCAATAGGAGAGCTGTTTAATTTTTCCACGGCACCCTTCCCGAGTGCGGCATGGATGAAACATACATCGACACTAAGTACCCCGCTTTGTGCGAGTAAAAATTTCGTATTTTCTATGAGCGTACCACCACTTGATGTTTCGTCGTCTATAATTAATCCTTTCTTGCCGTGTACATCCCCAATAACTCCTTTGATCGAAACCTGTTCTTCATTCCCCATACGTCGCTTATCCATAATAGCAACAGGCAGATGCAGGCTATCTGCATATGGTTGAAGGAGTTTTGCCGCTCCGCTGTCTCCGGCAATAAGTACATAATTACTTAAATCCCAATTGTGTTTCAAGTGAGTAACGATGTCGGGTGCGGCGATAATATGATCAGTTGGGATAGAAAAGAATCCTTGTGTCTGAGGAGAGTGCATTTCCATGATAAGCGCGCGATTTGCTCCTGCGGTTTGCAACATGTCAGCCATGAGCCGCGCGGCAAGACAAACGCGTGGTTGATCTTTTTTGTCAGAACGAATATAAGGCAAGTAGGGGAGGACTGCGGTAATGCGTTTGGCAGATGCATCGCGCAGAGTTCGGATAATCATCAGGAGTTCCATGATGTGTGCATCAACCGGTGACGCTTGAGTTTGAATTACAAACACATCATCTCCGCGCACCGGTTCTTCAATTTTAATAAAACGATTTTCATTACTAAAAACTTTGGCCGTTGTCTTGGTTTCTTGAATGCCGAGATGTTCACAGACGGCACGGGTAAATTGTTTGTGGCTACTGCCACTGATAATTTTTAATCCCATACATGGTAATTATGTACGAAATCCGAAAACTACGAAATATTCGAAATATATTTTTTCGTACCTTTCGCAGTTTTCGCATTTCGTACATTAATATATTTTCCAATTTGGATTTGCTTGTAATTTTTGCCACAACGTAAATTCTTTCTTTTTTACATGATGGTATGCCGCAACAGCTATCATGGCCGCATTGTCCATGGCATACTTGGGTAAGGGAAGAAAGAAACTAGAAGCCGGAAAATTTTCTTCAATGCTTTTTTGTAATGTCTCACGTAATTTTTTGTTTGCAGAAACTCCACCACCTAAAATAACAGTTTTTGGTTTGTATTTTTTTGCTGCGTTGAGGGTTTTAGTAACCAGGACATCAATGATAGCTTGTTCGAAACTTGAACAAAAGTCGTTGATCGTGGGTTGTTCTGGTGTTTGTCCGAATATTCCGGCTGGAAGTTCGTAAGATAGTGTGTGAGAAGCAGATAATTGATTATCTCGCAGCCAATAGAGTGCTGCGGTTTTGAGTCCGGCAAAACTAAAGTTGAAGTCTTTTGAATGTATCATTGGTCGAGGAAATTCTATGGCATGGGGGTTTCCTGTTTCAGCAAATTTTGAAATTTTTGGTCCACCAGGATAATCAAACCCAAGCAGTTTTGCTACTTTGTCAAAACATTCTCCAGCAGCATCATCTACTGTACTTCCTATTCGTTCATATTCTCCTTGTTTTTTAGAAAGGATAAGTTCTGTGTGGCCTCCTGATGCAATGAGACTAAGTACTGGAAATTTGAAATTGGAAATTGGAAATTTATTTGTATCTTGTATCTTGGTATTTGGAATTTTTACACTATGTATATGTCCCTCAATATGATTCACACCTACAATAGGTACATCCCATAAATAAGAAAGCGTCTTGGCTGTTTCAACTCCCACCACAAGTCCCGTTATTAAACCCGGACCAGACGTAACTGCAATTACATCAGGTTTAGTAACCCTAGCTTCTTCAAGAATATGTTCAACCAATGGTACAATTTTTTCCGCATGCTTTCGTCCCGCAATCTCTGGCACGACCCCGCCATATTTTTTGTGTACATCAATTTGGCTTGCAGTTTTTTCCGCAAGGATTTCAATGTGGTCGTCTGTTATATCCAGTAATGCGACTGATGTATCGTCGCATGAACTTTCGATGCCAAGGATTATCATATATGTCCGAACTTGCGAAATGTTACGAAATTACGAACTACGGAATAATAAAATGTGTCCCCACACTTTCTCTTCTCTCTAGTGCAGCTTGCGTGATAAGTGTAGCAACAATACACAATGATTTCAACTCAAGAATTTCTTTATTTACACCGTTTTTTAATATTATTTTAATATCTTTTTCATATCTTTTTAATATTTCGAGTGTTTTTTTCATCTTTTTTTCTTTTCTTACAATTCCAACATTCTCCCACATGAGTGTTTGAATATCTCTTTTCAACTTTGCTATCGTTAGGTTTTTGCTATGGGTTACGTGATATGTGTTACGTAAAAATCCTTCTTTATTTCCTTTCACATCGCTACACGTTTTAATATACTTTTTTGCTGCGGTCACAGCTCGTGAACTAAATACCATACACTCCAGCAACGAATTTGACGCCAGCCTGTTTGCACCATGTACACCCGTATGTGCTACTTCACCAAATGCGAATAGTCCGGAAATATTCGTTTCACCGTTTAAGTTTGTCTGAACTCCACCGCAGGTGAAGTGAGCGGCTGGAGCGACAGGAATAAGATCTGTATCCATTTTCACTCCGTACCACCAGAGTTCGTTGTAGAGGTAGGGGAATCGTTGTTTGATATAGGTGCTTCCCTTATGTCGGATATCCAAATATACTGGTCCTTGTTTCATCTCTTCAAATATCGCGCGAGAAACAATATCGCGTGGTGCCAAGTCTTTTAGTTTGTGGAGACTTTTCATGAATGCTTCGCCTTTGGCGTTTTTTAGAATTCCACCCTCACCGCGAACTGTTTCAGAAATAAGTAAAGCCGGTTTGCCTTTTTTTGCAAGCGCGGTTGGATGAAATTGAATAAATTCCATGTCGCGAATTTCTGCCCCTGCTTCGTATGCCATAGCCACCCCATCGCCCGTTGCAATTTTTGGATTTGAATTTCGCTTGTATACTTGACCTGTTCCGCCGGTTGCGAGGATTGTGGCTTTTGCCTGGAATGCTAAAATCTCATTGTCTTCGGTGTTTAAGACGAATGAACCTAAACATTGGGGAATAGGGAACAGGGAATAGGGATCAGATTTTGTCTGCTGTTCTCTGTTCCCTAATCCCTGATTATTTATAAACAATTCAAACGCCACATGAGATTCAAATGTTTTTATGCGCGCATTGTGCCGCACCTGGTGAATCAACGCGCGCTCTATTTCTTTTCCGGTCGTATCATGCACATGGGCAATACGACGCATAGAATGCCCGCCTTCTTTGGTTAAACAGAGATTATCTTCACATTTACTAAAACCAACACCAATTTTAATCAGTTTTTGGATTTGCTTTGGCGCTTCTTTTACCATGGTTTCAACAGCTTTTTTGTCATTCAGATAACAACCGGCTTGTAGTGTGTCTTCTATATGACTACCAAAATTGTCCATCTTATCAAGTACCGCGGCAATGCCACCTTGAGCATAATTTGAATTGCTTTCCATCAATTCTTTTTTTGTTACAATCGCGACAGTGCCATATTTACTTGCTTCCAATGCAAAATTCAGGCCTGCGATGCCTGAGCCGATAACAAGAAAATCAAATTTCAATTCGTTCATATTCGTTTAATTCGTTCAATTTGTGTGCCATTAAGAAATAGAACACGAATGAAACGGATCTAACGAATCGAAACGAATTATAAAATGTCCAAAGAAATATCAAGTGCTTTTGTAGAGTGAGTGAGTGAACCAAGTGAAATAACATCTACTCCTGTCTTTGCATACTCTACAATATTTTTTTCTGTAATGCCACCTGATGCTTCAAAAATTATAGTATTTGTAATATTTTTTTTATATTTTTGCAGTATGTTTTTAATATCTTTTGGTTGAAAGTTATCAAACATCAGTGCACTTGGTTTGAGCTTGATAAACTGATCTACTTGTTTTTTGGTTTTCGCTTCAATTTCCCAAAAATTTGAAATTTGAAATTTGAAATTTGAAATTTGTTTGAGATGGTTGTCTTTTATCAGAATCCAATCATATAATCCAAGTCTATGCGTTCCGCCACCGCCAAGTGTGACAGCTTTTTTGTCGAGTAGTCCCCACTGTGTTTTGCGGGTAGGGCAGATGAGTACTTTGTTTTTAGTGATTTTGACGAGTTTGTTGGTTTGTGTAGCGATTCCACTCATGCGTTGAAGTAAATTTAAAATGGCCCGTTCAATTTTTAGTATATCTTTAATTCCACCGGTGATTTTCATTATTTTAGTACCTTTTTTTATGATGTTTTCATCTTTTTTGTAAGTCGTAAGTCTTAAGCCGTAGGCCGTAAGAAACCAACGTGTTTCTTCTAGTCCAGCGAGGATGCCATTTTCTTTTGTTTTTATGATAGCTGTTACTTTTGGATTTCCTTTGATAATAGTATTTGTGGTAATATCGCCATTGTCTTGCAGATCTTCTTCAAGCAAAAAAGACGTAAAGGTTTTTACTTGTTTTAGATATTGGGGATTTTTGAGATTGAGTTTTTCTTTTTGGTTGAAGTATTTTTTGATGAGTTGTTTTTTTGTCATACTATGAGATTTTGATTTTTTGTGTTAGAATAAAAATGAAACAACAACCCCGGAGGTACTGCGATGTGGCTTTTGGTCATAGTCGGCGGTGTTTTGGTTGGTGTCTTTCTCCACTATGACCTCATTGTGCGTCCGGCACGCGATGAGGTCTTCAGACTTCTCAGCGGGACGCCGGGTAAGCAGTGGAGTGCCGTAAGGATCGTTGAGGATACGACCTGGAGGGTGCGGCACAGCAACGTCTATTCTGTGCTGGCCTACCTGATCAAGATCGGTTGTGTGGAGAGACACGAGCGGGAGTGTGCCCGGGCTTGGGGCAAGAGGATCCCACGCGAAAAGATCTCTTTTAGCGCACGCTGATCTTTTTCTCGCTTGGCAAGGAGGTGTCCATGGCGAGAACTTTGTATATTATACAATATATAAAGTTTTACCATGGACATACTATTTTTTCAAAGAACTGCTGAAAAGCGGTTTTTTGTTTACTTGCCCAATTCCATCATCCTATCCAAACTTTTTTTCGCTCTCTTAAGTATATCCTTCGGAATAGAAATAATCTGCTCTTCTCTGGGATTTTGTAATGCAGTGAGCACATCCTCTAATTTAATCTGTTTCATATACGGGCAAAGTTGACAACTGCCTACAATGTGTTTATCTGGAAATTCTGTTTGAACTCTGTCCGTAATGCCACACTCAGTAATAAGCATGTAATGTTCGGCAGGATTTTCTTGTACATATTTTAGCATTTCTCCGGTACTTCCGACCATGTCTACATTATCAGCTACCGATGATGTACATTCATAGTGTGCCAATATCTTTGTTTCTGGAAATTGTGCGCGGATATTGTCTATAGCTTGCTTATCAAATTGTTCATGCACGATACACGTTCCATTCCATAAAATAAGTTTCTTGTCTGTCTTTTTCTGTAGATTTTGTCCCATGAGTTTGTCTGGAATAAAAATAACTTGTTCATTAGGCAAAGAGTTTATAATTTTCAGGGCGTTAGACGAAGTACAGCATATATCGCTTTCAGCTTTTACTTCTGCCGTTGTGTTCACATAGGTAATTACAGGAACTCCCGGATATTTTGCTTTTAGATTTCGTACATCTTTTGCGGTAATACTCTCTGCAAGAGAGCATCCTGCCATTGTCGGTACCAATACTTCTTTTTTTGGATTTAATATTTTTGCCGTTTCTCCCATGAAATGTACTGAACAGAAAATTATTTTCTGCGCGTCATGTTGTGATGCTATTTTTGCTAGTCCATATGAATCGCCAATAAAATCTGCAACGCCGTACATGATATCGGTTGTCTGATATGAGTGGGCGAGTATGATGGCATTTTGTTCTTTTTTGAGTTGATTTATTTCAAGTGTGAGTGGCGCAATACTCAAACAGTAGGACATGGTTCTCTTTGTTTTAGAAAGTTTTTCAAATAGTCGATTAGCTTCCTTGCGTATTTCTGTTCCAGAAATTTTAACCTTAACTCCTACCTCTTTCACTCTGTATCCCTTCTCTTTAAATAATTTTTTGACAACATCATTGCCTGTATATACAACAGCAAAATCACCGACGATTTTTTTTACATGGTCTACCCAATTTTTTTCATCATGGATATCAGGTATCGCGGTAATTGAATAATTAAAGTGTTCGTTTGCAAGCGACTGCTCAATCATTTGCTTTCGTTCTTCAAACGCCCACGGATTTTCATCAGTTCTGCTATATTGTGAACTTCCAACCCCAATAATAATCTCGTCTTCAGTGATTTGTTTTAGTGCATCTAGGTGGCCGAGGTGAAAGGGTTGAAATCTTCCTATAAAAAGCGCTTTTGACATATCGTAATGGAACGCGAATTGAACGAATGAAACTGATTTTAACGAATTCGTTTTGATTCGTTTAATTTACTATATTCGTGTTCTGTTAAATTTTGCAAATTGGAGGCGTGCGGAGTTTGTGTCCCGCATTTTTAATCCGCTGTTTAACTTGTTCAACATCGTCCTTGTCAAAATACTCCAGATTTTCTCCACGTTCTATTGCCATTAAAATTTTATCTAATTTCTTATATGTTATTCCAAGTTCGCCTTCGTCAGTTTGTCCTTCCCACAATCCGGCAGTTGGCGCGCGGTCAATAATTTCTTGCGGTACTCCAATATACTTTGCAAGTTCTCTCACTTCAATTTTGTATAAATCTCCAATGGGAAGTAGATCAACTCCGCCGTCGCCATATTTGGTAAAATAACCAACCATAAGTTCTGTTTTGTTGCCAGTGCCAAGAACGAGAGCGTTTAGCTCATTTGCTTTACCATACGATATAGACATCCGTATCCGTGCTTTTAGATTACCTAAAGATTTTTTTGAGAAAAAAAGTTTATTGGTAGATTCTTGGTAAGCTTTTAAAATTGGTTCAAGATTGAAGATTAAAGATTGAAGATTAAGATTTGTTGCTATTTTTTTTGCGTAAATGAGATCCTGATTAGAGTTGGTTGAAGATGGAAGTATAACCCCATATACATTGCTTGGGCCAAGCGCTTCGACTGCAAGATAGGCGACAAGGGCGGAATCTATCCCCCCGCTCAAACCCAAAACAACTGGTTTATCTCCAGCTTTTTCTTTGATAAAAAAGACTATTTTTTGTTTAAGCTCTTGTATCTCCATAGGATAACTAAAAGTGGCTAGTATAGCCACCTTATAGTACCTGTTTTATATCGTTTATTCAAGTGTTAACTAGGGCTGCAAAATATCCTCGGTACGCCCATCAATAGAAATAATTACCTCCTTGACGGTAGGGAATTGTTTGAGCGTTTCTGTAACTTGGGCTCTAATTGCAGTTACTCGGCAAGAACCGCCAACTCCTTCTTCTAATTCTTTACTCAAATCAACTTTTGCCACTCCATTTTCTATGGTTAAATTCTGGATTTTAACTCCAGCCGGGATGTTGTCAAAAAATCCTTCATACGCCTCTTCCTTTGATAATCCTTTAAATAGTTGCTCGAGAGCCGCTCGACCCACTGCCTGTGTTTTTGGAATAGTGCGCTCTACACTATATACTTTGGAACAATCTGAAAGATTTGGGTCATTTTTATCATTATTAAAGAAGATTTTCACGGTCATTGTTTCTTGTTTAAATTGAACAGGTATGGCAATCTGTTTATCTTTTGACGGATCTCCTGACGGATTATCATTTTTTACAATTAACATTCCCGAAGTCGCATCGCCGGGTTCAAATGCAAGCGTGGCAGTAAAAGGTACAAACTCAGTTGTCATCCATTCACCTTGAGCTGTAGCAATAGCGGTTGTGAGCTTATCCCCTTTATCATTTAGTAGTTCAATAGGGAAAGAGCCTTCAAAGTACCAACTTCCTCTGGCTTTACCGGTAATGCTGAGTGGGCTTGTTATTTCATCATTTATTTTCGGAGTATCAACAACTATTTCATTTGTATATGGCTGAGTGTTGCCATTCGTCGTCGTAGTTTCATTTTGGCCACATCCTGTTGTAGGCATCGGATTACTTGGGTTTCCATGTTTTACCCAGCCCGTTTCTTCGCAGATCCATGAATCTTCTGGAGAAAATATGCGAGCGGCAAGTATACCAAATACGCCGAGTACCACGATGATGAGAATAATAAGTAATGTGTTGGTTTTATTCATATAGTCTAGTTAGAGTAGTTAAGGCTTATGTGTGAGTTCTTACGTAATCACTATAGCACAATCCCTGTGTGTTGTTAATTGAATAATGGTTTTTGTCTCTTGACGACTTGCTAAAAAGTAGTGTATACTTTGGCACATTCCTCTACATGGCGCCATCGTCTAATGGTTAGGACATCAGGTTTTCATCCTGAGAATCGGGGTTCGATTCCCCGTGGCGCTACAAAATAAAATTCCCCTAAATGGGGGATTTTATTTTTGAGCAGACCGAGGGAATCGAACGCCGGAGCGAGTCGCGCCGATTTTGCTGTAAGGCGCGACCGCGAGGCGGTGGCTAGCCCGAACGAGCGGAAGCGAGTGAGAGATGAAGCCGATTCCCCGTGGCGCTACAAGCTCGATTACACTTGACAAAATTTTTGCCATAGTGTAATCTGTGTTTATTACCATAGACAGCAGGTGTCGAAAGACTTAATTACCTGCCGAGGTTATTCTAATTTGACTAGGTTTGCTAAGTATCATACTTTAGCTAAATTCAGCCAAAAAGGTCGAAGGATAACATAAAGGTCTGTGGAACAACCACAGTTTTTTGTTTGAGTTTTTACTGCGCTATTAAACGTAGAAGACTTAGACAACTTAGTTAACTTAGAAAACTTAGCATATGGCTAAGACACGACAACAAAAAGAACAATCTCTTGAACAATTATCTGCTGCACTACAGAAATCAAAATCTGCAGTTTTTGCAAATTTTCAAGGATTGAAAGTAAAAGATTCTGAAGAACTTCGTAAAATTTGCCGTAACCAAAATATTACATACACAGCAATCAAGAAGACTCTCTTGCAGAGAATACTTACTGACCTCAAACTTGATGTAGACACAGGAACCTTTAGTGGAGGTGTGGCGGTTGTGCTTGGTATAGAGGATGAAGTAGCTCCAGCAAAACTCTTGGCAGATTTTGCCAAGAAACATGAGAGTGTTACATTTTTTGGCGGAATACTTGAAGGCAGATTTCTCGCTGCGCAGGAAGTTATATCACTTTCAAAAGTACCAACCAAGCAAGAATTGCTTGGAAGATTGGTCGGGTCTATCAATGCACCTGTTTCAGGATTTGTTAATGTCCTAGCAGGGAATTTGAGAAACTTGGTCGGAGTATTAAATAATATTAAAGAAAGTAAAGCTTAATTATTTATATGTCAGAAGAAAAAACAATCGTTGAAGTTCCAGAGAAATTCAAGGCTCTCGTGGAACAAGTCGAAAAGATGTCTGTTTTGGATCTTTCCGAATTAGTCAAAGTTCTCGAAGAAAAATTTGGCGTATCAGCAGCAGCTCCAGCTATGATGATGGCAGCTCCAGCCGCTGGTGCAGCTCCAGCCGCAGAAGAAAAGAGCGAGTTCAATGTTGAACTTGCTGAATCTGGTGCAAATAAAATTGCGGTCATCAAAGTTGTCAAAGAAATTACTGGTCTTGGACTTGCTGATGCAAAAGCTCTTGTTGATGGAGCTCCAAAAACAGTAAAAGAAAATGTAAAGAAAGCTGATGCAGAAGAAATGAAGAAAAAGATTGAGGAAGCTGGCGGAAAAGTGAATTTGAAATAATACACGGAAATACAGAAGTGAACGAAGAGTTACACTGAATAAAAAACCACTCCGCTAAGCGGGGTGGTTTTGTTTTAGATGTGTATGTGTTAAAACGTAAATTGATAGACCTTGTTATTGTCGAGAACAAATATTGTCTTATTTTTTTCTTGTACCGCGATGCCTGTTGGGTTTGTCCAGAGACTTGAAGTGTATTGGCCTTTGAAGTTTCCTTCTTTATCTATCAAGATAACGCGTTTATTGGTTGGTTCAATGATATACAAATTGTTTGCATCAGCATATGTCCATATGTCTGAAGCTTTGTTCAAAGCGGGATCAAGTCCATTTATAGTAAAAGATTGTTCTTCGCCAGCCGTAAATTTCAAAATAGAATTATTGGTAAGCACAAACATATCTCCATCTACGCTCAAGGCAACTGCGTCTTTTAGAGAAGACGTTTTTTGGGTAATCCATGACGCCCCACGATCGTAGCCCGTCTGAGTTGGGTTGTGCTTATAAATTTGTTCATGCGAAGGATCCAATACATATATACGACGGCTGTATGATGTAATGTCAGTTATAGCCACATCTTGTGTTGGAAATGAAATATCTTTGGCTACAAGGGCTTGTGTCTGGCTGTCATATTCTGCAATGCGGTCTGGTGGCACGGTAAAGATTATTTTATCATTTTCTTTGGGTACATCTCCGTATGACAGAGAGGGAATGGTGTCGTGTTTTTTTATTTCTACTTGTTTTGTAACCGGATCCACACTATATATATTTGTATCTGTTGATCCAAACGCCATGACTTTGTCTCCGAGGAGCACGAGCTTGTCTGTCTGAACAGCTGTATTTGTTTGTACTAAGTCTACAACCAATTGCGCATCAACCGATGAAATTTTTCGTAATTTATTAAGAACACCGTCAATATCCTGGTTTAATTGGTTGAATGTTGTTTTTTCAGTATCATTGTCTTGGGGCAAATTCTGAAGCATCTGCTGAGCTTCGTGTAATAGGCCAAGAGCTTTTGTTTCCTCGCCATATAGTAGTCGAGATTCTGCCTCATTCTTTTTTTCGGTAATTGAATCAACCGTACTTTCATATTGAGCCCGTTTTGCCTCGTTATGCTCTTTTACTTTTAGATAAGCAATACTTCCTACGAACAATATAACCAGAGCCATAAGTGCAATGGACAATACTTTTGCTCCCATGCCAAGATCTGTAAACGTACCGCGTTTAGTATGAAGGTACGAACGAGTCATGTCCATCATAAGCGTCCGTCTGCCATGCCTGTTGGTAACCATGTAGAAAAAATATACAGAACCTCTCCCGATTGCAATAGTTATCTTTTTGGCTATGATATATAATCCTTTTCCTACAAATACCAAACCGTGTCCGAGGCCTATCAAAAATTTGTTTCCCACCGTATCTTGGGGTATATGTGAAGAGGGGCGGTAATTTGTTTCAATCGATCCATATTTTTTGGTTGTAGGTTGATCTTCGGGTATGTGCTCTTTGTTTTTTTTGAGAAATGACTGGATAGATCCTTTCATGTGTTTTAGGACCGGAGGTGAGAGAGTTTCAGCAGTCGATCGAGTTGTATTGAGTAAATTATTCATGGAAGCTTCCGAACCCTCTTCATACTGCGGGGCTTTTTTCGCTACGACCGCATTGACTGCCAGTCTAGGCAGATGCAAAAATAGGCCGCCGAAGGAATATTCATTTTTCAGACTATCAAGGGATTTTTGGATATGAGCTGATGTCTGGCGCGTCGTTCGTCCAGGAAGGATTTTGCGTACTCGATCAGAAGAAAAATATTGTTCCACATGAGGCGTGGTACAATATATATAATCTCCCTCGTTTATGATACCCTCTGCGACAGCAGAAAAAAGTTGTTCAGTGAGCTCGCTTTCCCCATCAATAATTTTTGCTTCTTTGAAACTTTCTGCATCAGGATAAAATAGTGATGCGGTGGGTGACCCGCGGTATGCGAGCGTGAGTTTTTTATTATTTAGTGCGCCCACCACACAGTGAATGTCGCTGTCAGTATATTGCACCAGTTGGTGGCTTTGGCGATTGACGCGTTGAAGAATTTGTTCAAACATGGTCTCATGGTATGGTGCCGACGTATCATAGTATCCTGACTCTATCTCATCGATTACTTGTTGAAGTTGTTCTATTTGTTCTGGTGAACTATTATTTATTTCGGCTAATGCAAAAAAATAACCTCGCTGTTGCTCTTCGGGCGTAACGGGTTCAGCTATGTGGAGGAGGACGTGGGAAGCCTTGTCATCATTCCCTTCGATAAAAAATTCTTGTATGTCAACTTTTGTATTCATAGGTACCAGGTGGAAATCCTAGATTCCATTTTTTGACGTTATCTCTTATAGAGCGTAGTATACTAAAAAACTATTCAATTGCCAAGCTATAGACACAGACATTGATAAATAAGGAGATTTGGTTTACAATAGACGTATGGCTAGTGTATATAGACTTTTGATTAAGACAGTATGCTTGAACACCTTTTTGGTTCAAAGACACGCATTAAGTTATTGAAGCTTTTTTTTCGTGAACCGAAGCGTACTTTTTTTGTTCGGGAGCTTTCGCGAGAAATAGGCGTACAGATAAACGCGGTCCGCAGAGAGCTGGAACTGCTTAAATCTTTGGATATTTTGATGGAAAAAGAAGACCAAGAAAAAGATCCCATGATTGCGGGTACGACATTGCGCAAGTATTATCAGTTGAATATTGAATCAATAATTTACTCAGAGCTCCAAGCGTTGCTTCTCAAGGACAAAGTTATTGGACAGCAAAAATTTATGGATGCCCTGGCTACTGCGGCGGGAGAAATTAAATTACTTATTTTTACCGGTGTCTTTACCACCGACCAACGTGCACCGACCGACCTTCTCATTGTGGGTTCTATTAAACCTCGTACGCTTACCAAACTCATCGAACAGTACGAAACTGATTTGGGGCAGACAATCCGCTACACGGTCATGAGTATTCAGGAGTTTACTGACCGCAGATACATTATGGATAAGTTTTTGTATGCGGTGTTTGAAGCAGACCATTTGAAAGTGGTTAATGAGTTGGGTGTATAATTTTCACGTATCACATAACACGTAACACATATCAAACATACCGAATTTGTTACGCAATTGTTATGTGTTATGTGTTATGTGTTATGTTTTTACTTATCGACATGTCTTCCAGAGACGCGATTCATCTCGCTCTTTTTGATGAACAAACGCGTACAGACAAAACCTTTGAGGGTCGTAATCGCGAGCTTCTTTTTTGTATTGATTCATTAGTTCATAGCCAAAAGCCAATAGCCAATAGGAAGATAGATGGTATTATTGTCGTTGTAGGAACGGGATCATTTACAAGTACAAGAATCGCATGCGTGGTGGCAAATACATTTGCGTACGTGAAACAGATTCCTCTTTTGGCGATTTCGGTCGAGCAGGCTGATAAAGTTCAAGAATTAATACCTGAATTACTTAAACAGGCTAAGGGGCAGTATATTTCGGCGACGTATTCAGGAGAGCCGAATTTGGGGAAGAAGAAATAAGTAACAGCTTGATTTTTTTGAGGTATGGGGCACCAATATCAATGGGAAAAAATTTTTATACGTAAAAATTGTGATGTGTCTACGTTTTGCGGTGTGTTGTCGACTGCGTATAAAGAAATTTGGGGCATGACTCGTAAAAAAGACGAATATTTATTTGGTTATTTTAAAGATAAACATTTTACATATTATAGGCGTGGAGTTGTTGATCCTCGGAAAGTGGGGAGGATGTTGTATCAAAAATATTTTAATACTCCCAAAAAAATTATTTCATCATATCACAAAGGTTTGAAATTTCTTGTGCATACCCATGAGACGACGAAGAAGTGGAGAAAAGTATTACAACATAATATTTCGTCACTAGGTTTGCTAAAGGTTTTTAAACAATTTAGAAAAGATTTTGATTTTGTTAATTTTAACTATAGCATCATGCCTTGGTGGGCCTTGGAGGCTTGGCAGCATGATTTTGAGGATGAACTCGAACGTCTCATAGATAAAAATAATTTGCGAGACAAGTATGAAATAATTATAAACACGTGTCTCAAGCCGTGGAAAGAAACTGCGATTGGGAAGCTGGGTAGAGAATTAACGCGAGGGATCTCAATCGAAAAACTTATCAAAAAATATCAATTTTTGCGTGCATGGACCGTCGTATGGTACCAGCCTATAACAGAAGAATGGATTATGAGTACTGCACAACCTCCGGTTCCCATTGAGATGGTGAGCAGAAATAAATTGATAAAATTATTGAGCCCTAGTGTTGTGCAGAAAAAATTTATTGATTTAGCCCCATATATTATTTTTTTCAAAGATTGGCGAGATGATTTGCGTCGAGAGCAGGCGTATGCATGGAATTTTCTTTTTATTTTGATTGCAGGCCATTTTCAAATTGAATATAATGATTTGGCATATTTGACGTTGGATGAAATAGGAGAAAGCCTAAGAAACAATGAATGGCCGAGTCATTTGACTGAACAAAGAAAGGACAAAGATTTTATTTTCACCATGAATGTGGCCAAACAGAAGTTGCAGATATTTCCTGGTTTGCCTTCAAAGTATGAGAAAGCGATTTTGAGTGCAGAAAACATTGGATCAAAACGCGAAGTCAAAGGTATCGTTGCACAGTTGGGTATTGTATCTGGAATGGTTCGAATTATACGCAACCATCATGATATAAAACGTATTGAGGCAGGTGACGTATTAATTGCAAACACCACACATCCAAATTATTTACAAGGAATGAGAAAAGCCGTTGCTTTTGTTACTGACGAGGGAGGTATTGCCAGCCATGCCGCAATTGTTGCCCGAGAATTTAAAAAGCCCTGTATTGTGGGGACTAAAATCGCGACGCAAGTCTTTAGAGACGGCGATGTGGTAGAAGTGGACGCGGAAAAAGGTGTTATAAGAAAACTATGAAACAACTTCACCTCACCATTCATGGCAAAGTACAGGGGGTATTTTTTCGTGAAACAGCAAAAGAAAAAGCAGAGGAGCTCGGTCTTGTTGGTTATGTAAAAAATATGCCGGATAGGAGTGTAGAAGTTGTGGCTCAGGGAAATGAAGACGCGTTGAAAAAAATGCTTGAATGGTGTAGAATAGGAACCCAATGGGCCAAAGTTGAACAAGTAGATGAGGTATGGATGGATGTTGGAAGCGCGGAGTTTGGAGAATTTAAAATAGTTTGGTAATTTGAAATTTACAATTCACAATTTTTAAACAATTTGAAATGACGCAATTTTAAATATTGAAATATTAAAAATTTGTCATTGTTTTTAAATTAAAAATTTCAAATTACAAATTACAATTATGCTTACTGATTACCAACGTTATCGTCTCTACGAAATACTTCCTGGCCTCTCGATATGGCTGACATTACTCGTGTCAGTTGTTTTGACTTTTTTTGAGCCGTTGTGGATGATTTATGCCATTATATTATTTGATATTTATTGGGTTTTGAAAGTTATAAATTTTTCTTTTTACCTTACGGTCTCGTGGTTTAGATTTTCACGAGTTAGAAAAGTTGATTGGAAAGATGCATTACAACACGAAATACCACAAGCAAAAACAAAATGGCACGTAGTGTTTTTGACGGTTTATAATGAAACATGGGACGTGGTGGAAACTGCGGTCAAAAGTGTTTGTACATCGTCATATGATTCATCACGGTTTGTTATTGTGATTGCAGGTGAAGAGCGTAATAAAGAGCATTGTGAGATGATATATCATAATGTAAAGCAGACATTTAGCACGTGTTTCTTAGATATTGTATTTACGTTGCACCCATTTGGATTGCCCGGAGAGATTCCAGGAAAGGGATCAAACCTACACTTTGCAGAAAGCCAGATAAAAAAATATATTGACGCGCGCGGATGGAATTACGCAGATGTGATTGCCACTATCTTTGATATTGATACGGTATGTCACCCGCAGTATTTTGCCTATCTCACCTATCTTTATTGTACGCACCCAAACCCAACGCGCAGTTCATTTCAACCTATTGCTCTCTATGACAATAATATGTGGGAGTCTCCGGCAATACTTAGGATTATGGCATTTGGCACGACGTTTTGGATGATGACGACTCTCGCGCGTCAGGATGCTCTGGTGACGTTTTCATCTCACTCTATGAGTTTCAAAGCGATTGTCGATGTTGGTTTTCATGAGAAGCGTATTGTAAGCGAGGATTCGCGTATTTTTTATCAATGCCTGCTTGCGTATAACGGGAGGTATGAAGTTACTCCTATGTATTTGCCCGTATCTATGGATACGGTACGCGATGATAATTGGTGGCAAAGTATAAAAAATTTATACTTGCAACAACGTCGATGGGCGTGGGGGACTGAACATGTGCCTTATCTGTTGTGGGAATTTCGTAAAAAAGGAAAATTAATTCCCTGGTGGAAAAAATTTAAGTGGATTTTTATAGAATGGGAAGGGAAGTGGTCGTGGTGTTTGGCAGCGCTTCTTATTACCATACTTGGCCGATTGCCTATGTGGGTTGCGTCGCCAGAAGTGAAACAAAGTGCGTTGTTTTTTAATGCGCCTCATCTACTCGAAAAGCTTATGCTTATGGCAATGTTAGGGTTGTTGTGTTCTGCACTACTGAGCTTGCCACTTCTACCGCGCCGTCCTGAGTCGCATCCGAGACACAAATATATTATAATGTTATTGCAATGGGCGCTTTTGCCTGTAACGATGATTGTGGTCGCGGCCATTCCTGCAATTGACGCAGTAACCCACCTGATGTTTGGAAAATACCTTGGATTTAATATTTCGCAGAAAAAAAGACTATAATTTTTTTCCGTTTTTTTAAAATATATGTTTAATAACCCCTTTGAACGAAAACCGCCAAAGTGGCCATGGATATTACTTGCTTTTGCTATCCTATTTTTAGGCAGTGCGTGGTTTTTGTATCATTGGTTAAGCAGTATTACCCCGGAACAAATTGTTGAATCTCCATTTGTACGGGAGCAAGTTGAGCGCCAGTTTGGAGAAAGCGGGACAGAATTGCTTGAAGCATTGCCAGAGTTGCTTGGGTTTTCTGAACCAAAGACGTATTTATTATTATTTTTAAATAATACCGAACTGCGGCCTGGCGGCGGGTTTATTGGTTCATACGCGGTTGTTACTTTGGACAAAGGAAACATGCAGATAGACAAAATGGAAGGAACCGAAAGGATTGACAGAGATACGCCCGATTCGTGGCGCCCGGTACCGCCCGCAATACTTAGAGAGCAGTTGAAAGTTGATCGGTGGTATTTTAGAGATAGTAATTGGTTTCCTGATTTTGCAGAGAGCGCAAAAAAAGGCCTTGAATTATTTACGGGAGAAGGTGGAGTTAAATCAGGGGATATTGACGCCGTTGTAGGTATAGACACGACCGTGCTTGAAGAAATCATGAAAAAAGTTGGCCCTATTACGATTGACGGCATTACCTTTACTGCAGACGACGTCACTGAAAAATTAGAATATGAAGTTGAATATGGATATGATGAAAAAGGTATTCACTTTTTGGAACGAAAAAAAATTATGGGGCCACTTATGCTCGAATTGCTTGCACGGCTCAAAAATGATGCGTGGAAAAGAATAGATGAATATGGGGCTATGGTCAATACACTTGCTTCTGAAAAGCATATTGTGGTGTACTCCTCATCTGAATCTTTGAAAAAAATGGTAGATAAAAAAGGCTGGAATGGCACCATGGCTGATACAGAGGGAGATTATCTTTTGTGGGCAGATGCAAATTTGGCAGCATTGAAAACTGATCATGCTATTGAACGTTCTTTGCATTATTCATTGTCGCGGCGTCCTCCGGCGCATGAATCAGAGGTAGAACGCTATTTGGCTTCTGCATCTATGACGTATGTACATAAGGGAACATTTGATTGGCGAACGACACGATATCGTACGTATACGCGTATTTTTGTACCCGATGGATCAGAGCTCGTGACTGTCATGGTAAACAATGGAAAGAATGTAAAAACTTTTGAACCGAGTAGCGTTGATCAGGGAACAGAACTTGGCAAAAAATGGTTTGGTGTATTTGTATCAATTGAACCGGGAAATACAGGAAATATACAATTTATGTATCAGTTGCCCGATGGTATAAAAGAACTCGTTGAAAAAGGTTTGTATACATTACGTATTCAAAAACAAATAGGAACACTTGCGCCACCATTGACGCTTGACCTGGATTTTGGTAAAACTATTACATCTGCTAACCCTGGTGAAGCGCAGGAAAAGTGGGGAGATTCTATCTATGAATTGAATACAGATCTAAGGGTAGACAGAAGTTTTGATGTACATTTTTAATTACTCTAATTGTTCTAATTATTCTAAAAAATGACCAATTACTTTAAGGTTTCTTATACACATTTAATGTAATTTGAAATTGGGATTTGTTTTAGAATAATTAGGTTAATTAGAATAATTAGAATAATTTATGAAGAAGGTTGGCATAGATCTCGGTACTACGAATGTTCTTGTTTTTATCCCCAAACGGGGTATTGTTGTTAATGAGCCGTCTGTGGTTGCAATATCAAAAGATGACAGAAAAGTATTGGCTGTTGGTGCTGAAGCAAAGGAAATGATCGGGCGTACGCCTGATAGTATTATTGCGGAACGACCGCTTAAAGATGGTGTGATTGCAAGTTATAAAACAACTGAAGCAATGCTTAGATACTTTATCAATAAAGCAATTGGTGGCATTCATTTGTTTCGACCCGAGGTCATGGTTGCCGTGCCTGCAGGTATTACGTCGACAGAACGACGCGCGGTCATTGACGCAACGCTTGCCGCAGGAGCAAAAGCCGCATACATTATCAAAGAACCAATTGTTGCGGCAATTGGAGCGGATATTCCCATTGGCTCGCCATCAGGACACATGATTATTGATGTTGGTGGTGGAACAGCAGAAATTGCGGTCATTTCCCTTGGAGGTATTGTATCGGTTGGTTCAGTTCGTATTGGAGGCAATCGATTTGACCAGTCTATTGCTGATTATGTGCGCAGAAAATATGGCTTAGCAATTGGGGAACGAAGCGCCGAAGAAGTGAAAATTACTGTTGGTTCTGCTATGTTTATGCAGACTCCGCTCTCTATGGATGTAAAAGGGCGCGATATGGTTACGGGTCTTCCACGAACCATCAAAGTAACGTCAGATGATACGACTGAAGCATTACAAAGTGATCTTGAAGGTCTTGTCGAAGCAGTAAAAGAAGTACTGCACAAAACACCACCTGAATTGTCTGCAGATGTGATGGATAAGGGAATTATTATGTCAGGTGGCTCGAGTTTGCTTAGAAATTTAGATGAACTTATTGCTCAGGCAGTTGGAGTTGCTACATATGTTGCCGAAGAGCCGTTGCTGTGTGTTGCAAAAGGAACTGGTATCGCGTTAGAGAATTTGGATAATTATAAACGGGCGATACTTGCGACTAGATAATATTTTATGTACGAAATACGAAAACTGCGAAATATTCGAAATTCGTACATTTCGTAGTTTTCGTATTTCGTACATGTCTAATTCATTCCAGGGTGGCGTCCACCTCCGCCAAGGCTACGGCGGACAAGCCCGTAATTTTGTTTGAGGTGGAATATTCGCCAACCGGACGTAAACCCTAAATCCCTTGTGGTTTAGGGTAAAGCCGTCGAGCCGAGTTCTTCGTAAAGAACAGAGCATGACCACGTGTGATTCGTGGGCCGACCGTTCGCCACGTTCTACGTGGTTTAGTCGGGACTTAATTGACCTCGCCGTGGCGGGGTGAAAGGAACCGTATGAAAAAATCGTATCTTGGTGCGCTGTCCATCATGTGTGCCGCATTTTTGTGGGCATTTGACGGCGTAGTTTTTACGCCGCAAATAATGAAGTGGGGATTGTATGACGTGCCGACAATCGTTTTTATGTTGCACGCGGTAGGTCTCGTTTTTCTCTCCTATTTTTATTTTACTCGAAAACAAGAAATTAGTTTATTAAAGAAAATGGATTGGGTATCGTTTGCACTTGTTGGTTTGTTTGGCGGGGCACTCGGCACTATGGCGATTGTTGCAGCTATTTTGATGGTCTATGGCAATGGATTAAATATTTCAGTGGTATTATTATTGCAAAAATTACAGCCACTTTTTGCTATTGTTCTTGCGCTTGTATTTCTCAAAGAACGTCCAGACAAAAAGTTTTACATCTGGGCTCTTGTGGCGCTTATAGGAAGTTATTTCCTGACATTTGGTTTTGCACGTCCTGATCTAAGCGCTCAAGGGATGCTCGTACCTGCGCTACTAGCTGTGCTTGCTGCATTTTCATTTGGTTCTTCTACTGTCTTTTCAAAACGCGCAGTTAGCAATGTGAGTCATGGGGTTGGAACATTGCTTCGTTATGTTATGACAACGGCGGTGATGATTGTGGTTCTTGGCGTTATTGCAGTGCTAAAGAAAGCGGGCGTTGAAACAAATTATCTTGGGTTTAGCGGATTTGGGTTGTTGGATTTGAAACTTATTGGTTTATTTATTTTAATTGCTCTGACAACTGGAGCTACGGCGATATTTATATATTATTACGGATTAAAAAAAGTTACGGCTACTCAATCGACAATGTATGAATTAGTATTTCCGGTCAGTGCGATTATTTTGGAATGGTTTATCCATGACAAAGTTTTGACCTTAGCACAGTGGGTTGGCGCCATTATTATGTTTATTGCTATCTTTAGCATAACAAGATTGAAAAAAACAGAAATAATATGATCATCGGTATTGATGCGTCACGGGCAAACGGTGAGCAACGAACAGGTGTGGAAGAATACGCCTTTCGTGTGATTACAGAAATGTACAATAGGGAACAGGGAATAGGGACCACGGAGGAAATTGAATTTGTATTGTATACGGATAAACCTTTACAAGGAGAGTTGGTGGAGTTACCAGAGAATTGGACACAAAAAGTACTCGCATGGTGGCCAAAGAGATTGTGGACGCAAATCAGATTAAGTTGGGAAATGTTTAGAAATCCTCCAGATGTATTGTTTATTCCTGCGCATGTCATGCCGTTGATTCATCCAAAAAAAACAGTAGCCGTGATACACGATACTGCCGCAATAAAATTTCCAGAGTCGTACAATTGGTTTGAGCGGTGGTATTCTGTTTGGTCGGCGCGGTATGCGTTAAAACGAGCGTGGAAAGTGATTGTGCCCTCGAAATTTGTAAAAGAAGAATTGCAGAATGCAGATTTGAGAATTCAGAATAATGATAAGGTTTTTGTGGTACAACATGGGTATGATGAGAAATATAAAAAGATTGAAGATGAAAAAGGTATTGAAAAGGTATTGAAAAAATATTCAATTCAAAAGCCATTTATTATGAGTGTTGGTAGACTTGAAGAAAAGAAAAATACCACACGAATCATCCAGGCATTTAATAAATTAAAAACTACTTTAGGATCAGAAACTGAAAATCTGAAATTGTTGCTTGTTGGTAAACCAGGATATGGCTATGGAGAGGTGAGACACACTCTGAGTAATAGTGTTTTTAAACATGACATTGTCACTCCAGGTTGGGTAGATGAACAAGATTTGCCATACCTTTTGAATGCGGCGGAAGTTTTTGTTTTTCCTAGTTTGTATGAAGGTTTTGGACTTCCCGTGCTTGAGTCCATGGCCTGTGGTACACCCGTGGTCGCGTCAAAAGGAAACAGCCTCGAAGAGGTTGGGGGAGATGCATGCGTGTATGTGGATCCGATGAGTGTTGAGGATATTGCGCGTGGAGTTAGTGAAGCAATGCAGAATGCAGAATGCAGAATGCAGAATGTGAATAGAGGATTAGAAAGAGTGAAAGATTTTTCGTGGGAGAAGTGTGCGAGAGAGACGTTGGAGATTTTGATGGATTAATGATTCTGTAATGCAACCTACCTCCTTTCCTCCTCCCTTACAAATGGAGGAGGGACGCCCTAAAATGTTTGATTTAGATATATAAGTGGGCTCTCCCTCCCTAGTAAGGGAGGGAGATGGAGGGTAGGTTGTATCGCATCACCACCATACATTTTATAAAAAAATCACCCAATTTCATGGGTGATTTTTATTTTTCCTCTCCAGCGATTTTCACTGACTATGTCCGCTGGAAGGCAGAGATAACCAATGCGCGGGCGCTGGAGGAAGGACGCCCTGAGGGTGTCGTGGTAGGTAGATGAGAGCGGAGGTCGATGTGGGTTGTTGTAGGCGGTGAGAAGCTAGTGCTTGTTCTCTTTGAACCACCGGATCGCGGTCAGCTCGGTGCACTCCGGGACCAACACCGCGCGTCTCCTTTTGCCGTCGACAGTCGGTTCACGGAGGAGAACCCTCCATCCTTCAGCCTTGAGCATTGCCGCCTCGGCTTCGGCTTCGGCTGCCTCCTGAGGTTCGTACTCAAGCACTGCTGTGAAGTCCGTCGGTGAAACTTCGCGCTTCATCCTCTGTCTCCTTGTTCCATCGCACCAGGACAAGTGCGATATGTAACCCTAGCAAAGAGAGAGAGAGACGTCAAGGGCTGGCTGTGAATATTTTGAAAATTGGAAATTGAGATTTTATTTGTATCTTGTTTCTTGTCTCTTAAACCCAATTATGCTACACTAAGCATATATGCACGACATCGTGGGACATGATAACATCCTTTCTTTTTTTGATAATGTCATACAAAACGGCAATTTAGGCCACGCCTATTGTTTTTGCGGTCCAGGGCGCGTAGGAAAATTTACAGTGGCCCAAGAGTTAGCTGCTCGGCTTCTCAAAACTACACGCGACAAAATCCAAATGCATCCTGACTATATAGTAGTTGAACGCATAGTAGATGAAAAAACCGAAAAATTAAAAAAAGATATTAGTATTGAGCAAGTACGCAGTGCTATTTCACAATTATCCCAAACATCTTTTTTGCCTGGTGGATATCGTGTTGCCATTGTTGACCATGCAGAATTTTTGAGTACTGCCGCATCAAACGCACTTTTAAAAACTTTGGAAGAACCGCGCGGCAAGACAGTTATTTTTCTTATTACACAAAATGAAAAAGAATTGCTTGGGACTATTCGTTCGCGTTGCCAGCTTTTTTATTTTTCGTTAGTAAATCAAAGAAAAATCGCGTCATGGCTTGAAAAAAATGTTATTGAGCCAGATAGAGCACAAGAACTTACAGAGTATTGCCAGGGCATTCCAGGTAAGGCATGGGAATGGGCGAATGATGCTGAATCTTTTGAGATATATAAGCAAGAAATTAATCGATTTAAAGGATTGCTCCGAAAGCCGTTTTATGAAAAATTGAGCATAGTTGAGAAATTATTTGGAGACAAAGAAGATCACATAAAAGCGCGTGAACGTTTGCAAGATGTATTGTCTATTTGGCAAATTGAACTGAATCAAATGGCGCGTGAGGGTAATTCAAATTTGAGTGATAAGACGATTATTTCGGTTTCAGATGATATTAGTAAAGCGCGGAAATATTTGGAAGAAAATATTCATCCACGGTTGTTGACGGAGCATATTTTGTTACAGTTGCCGTGAATCACACATTTTAACCATTTTGTTAATAAAAGTTTAAGAGTATTAATTCAAAAATCAAATCTCAAAATTCAAAATTGGAACTTAAAACTAAAATCTTTTTACAATTTTAAGTTTTAAGATATAGATTTGAACTTTGAATTTTGAGTTTTGATTTTAATAAACAATATATGCGCACCAAAAAATATTTCATAACGTTTAGCGTGTTGCTCATGGCTGTCGTCACCATGGGTCAGAGCTGTATTTCTCTTGATGGGTCAGGTGGAACAAAGACATCGGGACCTGCTGGATTTTTCTTAAGTATTGATAAAGGGGAAACATGGAAACAGTTGTCAGCAATGCCAGCCGTAGACGGGGTCAAACAGCTTACGAGCGTCTCAGTGTATCGTTTGTTTACCGATCCTCAAGATAACAAGGCTTTGTATTGGGCATCACGGGAACAAGGACTTTTTTATAGTTTTGATGAAGGAAGATCATGGGCGCATTCAGTAGAGCCATTTAATTTGGGATTTTTGTATAGTCTTTCTGTTCATCCAAAAGATAAATGTACGTTTGTGGCTACCAATGGACGCCAGGTATTTAAATCCGACGACTGTGCGCGGTCATGGACTGAAATTTTTCGTGAGGCTCGGGCGTCTGACGCTATTACATCTGTAGCATTTGATCCGTTCAAGACAACGCACATATATATGTCTGAGGATAATGGGGATTTGCTCAAGAGTGAAGACATGGGCAAAAATTGGCTCGTGGCAAATCGTTTTGGTAACAAACTTCAGCAAATCTCATTTGATAATAATAAAGAAGGTCTGCTCTACGTAGCGACCAGAGATTCTGGTCTCTTTCGAACCAGAGATAGCGGTGCTAGTTGGGAAAATTTGAAAGATAGATTTAGCGGATTTCCTGGTTCGCTTGAATTTCGCCGATTGTATTTACATCCTCAAAAAGCAGAACAAATATATTGGATTTCTGAATATGGTGTGATAACATCACGCAATGCCGGAGAAGAGTGGGAAGCAATTAATTTGGTTACTCCTCCGGGGAGTGTAGATATCTATGGATTTGCAATTAATCCAAAAAATGATAAAGAAGTATATTATACCGGCACGCTAGACAACCGTTCGACATTTTATCGCAGTGCTGACGGTGGCAAGACCTGGGAAACGCGCAAACTTCCTTCACAGCAAATACCAACGGTGTTGTACGTCCATCCAGAAAAAGATAGCTGGATATATCTCGGGTACACGATTCCGCCGAAGGAGTAACGTCGAAGCGGAAATGTTTGTGGAAATTAGCAAATTATTTTAATAGAAGTGTCAGATTTAAGATTAAAAGATTGCAAGATTAGAAGATTAAAATAATTTGAGATACATTGAGATAAATAGAGATATAGAAATAATAGACATCAAGATTGTAAAATAATACAATAATATAACAATTCGTCGAAACTTTATAACTGAGAACTTTATACTTTATTAACTTTGGTTTATGGATTTCATCACACAAAACAAGGAGGAATTTAATAAGATTATAGAGCATCTTAAACATGAGATTTCAAATTTGCGTACGGGCCGAGCAACTCCTGCGCTTGTTGAAGATGTCGTGGTAGAAGCGTATGGTGTACGCCAGCCTCTCAAAGCTGTTGCTTCTATTTCTGTTGCAGATGCCAAGACATTGAATATTGATCCATGGGACAAGAGTCTTACGCAGGCGATTGAGAGCGGACTGCGCGCTTCAAATCTCGGTATCAATCCAGTCAATGACGGCAAGCTTATCCGTTTGCCACTGCCAGATCTTACTCAAGAACGTCGACAAGAACTCATCAAAGTACTACATCAAAAACTTGAACAAGCTCGTGTGAGTGTGCGTAATATTCGTGAAGAAATTAGAAAAGATATTGACAAAAAAGAAAAAGATAAAGAAATTGCAGAAGATGACAAATTTAGAATGCAAGATGAACTTGAGAAATTGGTGAAAGAATATAATGATAAGCTGAAAGTGATCGGAGAAGATAAGGAACGTGAAATTACGACAGTATAAGTTATATACGAAATACGAAAAGATACGAAATTACGAAAGTGAAATATGAAAATTGTTTTACAGCGGGTTACACAATCAAAAGTAGAAATAGAAAACAAAGTCGTTGGGAGTATTTCCAACGGCTTATTGTTGTTAATAGGTATTGGAAAAGGGGATAGTGAGGCGCACGCGGACAAATTGGTAGATAAAATCATTAAGCTGCGGATTTTTGAAGATGAACAAGGAAAAATGAATAAAAATATTAAAGACGCAGGCGGTAGTATTCTTGCAGTATCACAATTTACGCTCTATGGAAATTGCTGGGATGGGAATAGACCCGGATTTGATGCGGCTGCTCCGCCAGATGAAGCAAAGAGGTTATATGAATATTTTGTAGAAAAATTAAAACAAACTGGTATTCATGTCGAAACCGGACAGTTTGCCGCGTATATGAAAGTTGAATTAGTGAATGACGGACCGGTGACGTTTGTGTTGGAAAGATAAATATTACGTTCTTTAAAAATATTTTTTAGAAGATTATATCCTCTTTTGTGAAAATATATTTTGGATTTATTGCCTGTTTTTTTAATTTACCAAGATTATTGGTGTCGCTGGTCATGATTAAGGCTCCAACCTCCTTAACTTCCACTCCTTTTTGGTGTAGGGAAGTTATAGCGTTGCAGAGAGTTTTTCCTGTAGTGATTTCATCCTCTATTATTGCAACCTTATCTCCTTTCTTTAGTCCATAAATGTACTGATTTGGAAACATCGAATGTTCTTCAACAAAATGGATTTCAGTATGATCATTTAGTCTAGTGCGTGTTGAGCTGATAAATGGTATTTTTGTTAAAAAAGCAATAGTATATGCGGGTACGATTCCTTGTTCACAAAATCCTAATATGTAATCAATGTCGTCTAATTTTAGTTTTGACACTAACTCCTTGCATTTTTTTTGTACAAGTTTATGGTTTATTGGGATACCTCTGCCTGTAAAAGGGTTTATAATTACAAATGACCTCTTGTTGTTTCCGATCCTTTCCTTAATATATATTAGTGGTTTTGTCATACAGTTTTGTTTATTTAGTTGACTTATTTCTAAAAAAGAGATACTCTAATACTACCACCAATGAAGCGGTCTAGGCAACCGTGGAGGTGGCAAAAACGCAGACTTACGCTGACTAACACGCACAAAGCGAGTTTGCTACATAAAGAGTCCTGGGTAAACCAGGGAACTTGGGTGGAACCTCGCGTAAAGTCACCTGACCACGCGACCCAAGACCGTTTTTGCGGTCTTTTTTTATTCAAAAAACTCTGTTATAATTCATACCACATATGGAAAACTTACTAGATAAAGTAACCTCACTCGCAAAGCGCAGGGGTTTTATATTCCCTGGTAGTGAAATCTATGGCGGATTAGCCAATAGCTGGGACTATGGTCCTCTTGGTCATGCCCTAAAACAAAACATCAAAAAAGCGTGGTGGAAATTTTTTGTACAAGAACGTGAAGATATGGTTCCACTCGACAGCGCTATTATTATGAATCCCAAGGCATGGGAAGCGTCGGGTCATTTGCAGAATTTTACTGATCAGTTGGTTGAGTGCAAGAAATGTCACCATCGATTTAGATTTGACCAGCTTCCAGACTATACTGAAGGACAAGATGTTTCAAAATTAACATGTCCTGATTGCGGAGGTACATTTACTGAACCCAAAAATTTTAACCTCATGTTCAAGACATTTATTGGAACAAATGAAGATACATCGACGACTGCATATTTGCGTCCAGAAACCGCGGGTGGTATGTTTGTCAATTTTAAAAATATTTTAAATGTTACGAGACGCAGATTGCCGTTTGGTATTGCCCAGATTGGCAAATGTTTTCGCAATGAAATTACGCCAGGTAATTTTATTTTTCGCACGCGTGAATTTGAAATAGGCGAGTTTGAATATTTTATCAAACCGGAAAATTGGGAAAAAACTTTTGAGATGTGGCTGGATGAAATCAAACGCTGGTGGAAAGATATTATGCAGATCAACATGGATAATTTAGTTTGGCATGAAATTCCCGATGGTGAACGCGCACATTATAGTAAGCGGACCGTTGATATTGAATACAAATATCCATTTGGCGTGAAAGAATTGCATGGTATCGCGTATCGTACTGATTTTGATTTAACGCGCCATCAGGAAGTGAGCGGACAAGATTTGACGTACCAAGACCCTGAAACAAATGAGAAGTTTTTGCCTCATGTGATCGAGCCAACTTTTGGTATTGATCGTATGTTACTTGTCTCATTGCTTGAAGCGTATACTGAAGAGGAAGCTCCAACTGCAAAAGAAGGAGAAACTGAAGCACGTGTGGTGATGAAATTCCCCAAGCACTTGGCACCTGTTCAAGTTGCCATATTGCCATTATCCAAAAAAGAAGAACTTTCATCAGTTGCACGCCAGATTGCAAATGATTTGAGAAAAGATTTTATGGTTGATTATGATGAAACACAAAGTATTGGCAAACGTTATCGTAGACAAGACGAGATCGGTACGCCATATTGTGTGACGGTTGATTTTGATTCTCTTGAAGATAAAAAAGTTACGGTGAGGGATAGAGATACGATGGTGCAGGAGAGAATTGAAATGAGCGAGTTGAGAGATTATTTAAATGAGAAGTTTAATTAAATTTATGACTAGGCTGGAAGACATCGAGAGAATAACTAGCCGACGTGAGGAGGCTGGTCTTGACAGACAAATTCAAGATGAAAGACCTCGCGAAGGCGGTGCTATTCCTAGGCCTGATGCGAATGGCGTGCTTGCGTGTCCTGAATGTGGAAAAGTAGCTAATCCAGATTGTCGTAATTGTTTTCATGCTAGGTTTAAAGATGGAGACCCTTTTGAACCAAACCCAGAGGCAAATTATCATTCACCTGACAAAAGAAAATAATAACATTATGTTTCAAAATTATACTCTCCACAATAAAGCCCAGGTAATTCTTATCCCTCTCAAAGACTCCCAATCAGTGACATTGTTAGTCATGTTTCCAGTAGGGTCACGCTATGAAACAGAAAAGATGAATGGCGTTTCTCATTATATCGAACATCTCATGTTTAAGGGTACAACAAAACGTCCTTCGACATTGAAGTTGACACGCGAGATTGATAGACTCGGTGCGGAATATAATGCATTTACGAGCAAAGAATATACCGGGTATTATATCAAGACTGACGTGAATTTTTTAGAAACATCGTGCGATATTTTGTCTGATATGCTATTTAATTCGCTGTACGATGTGAAAGAGATACAAAGAGAAAAAACCGTGATTGTCGAAGAAATCCGCATGTATAAAGATAATCCGCTGTTGTATATCGACAACGCATTTGAAGAACTCATGTATCGTGGATCGCATTTAGGTAGGGATATCGCAGGTACAGAAAAGCACGTTATGGGATTTAAGCGTGAAGATGTGTTGCATTACCGAGATACGTATTATCAGCCACATAATATGCTCGTTGTGGCGGCAGGCAATGTGAATGAAAAGACAAAGCAAATTGTGGAAGAATATTTTGGCAGAGCATCAAACCAAAAGAAAGCATCGAGACTATTTGATAAGGCTTCATATGGAAGCAGTGTAAAAAAAGATCGTATTGAAGTGCACCAGAAAAAGACTGACCAGTCTCAGCTCATGCTCGGATTTCCTGGATTTAATCATACTGACACGCGCATACCTGCGCTCGGAGTTATGAATACCGTGCTTGGAGGCTCAATGAGTTCGCGTTTGTTTATCCAAATCCGTGAACGCCGAGGCCTTGCATATACTATTAGGAGTGGAGCAGAAACGTTTCGCGATTCAGGATATGTATTTGTGCGTGCAGGACTTGAAGCAAAAAATATTAACAAAGCCGTAGACGTCATGAAGGTAGAGATTGAAAAAATATGTAATAAAGGTATTATGTCCAAAGAACTTCAAGACGCAAAGACCCACACAAGAGGAGCATTGACGTTGGCCTTGGAAGATTCAAGCGCTCAGGCAAGTTATTATGCGCGTGAAGCTATGTTTTTTGATACGATAGAAACGCCTAACGACTGGCTCAAAAAAGTTGACATGGTGAGTAATGATGATATCATACGCGTTGCGCGTGAGGTGTTTGATTTTAATAAGATAAGAGTGGCGGTAATTGGGGATATTGACGCAGGGAAGATTAAATTTTAAATTTTAAATTAAATAATTTTTAAATTGTTTTGAAATTTAAAATTATAAATTAGAAATTATGAAGTATATATTTGGCAACTGGAAAATGTACTTGAATGTCGAAGAAAGCATTGCTCTTGCGAAGCAATTGAAACATGAAGTGGAAACTCATCATGATTTTTCATATGCGGTGTTTCCGAACACACTTGCATTTGGCGATGTCGCAGATGTGCTGGCAGATGGTGTCCTAGCTTGTGGAGCACAAAATATAACGTGGTTTCCCAGAGGCGCATATACCGGCGAAATATCTGCTGAAATGTTCAAAGAGGAAGGCGCAGAATACGTGCTTGTCGGCCACTCTGAACGTAGACATGTGTTTAATGAAGACAACGATCAAGTGAGAAAAAAACTAGAAGCTTGTTTTGATGCAGGTATGACTGCCGTACTTTGTATTGGAGAAACAAAAGAAGACAGAGACACAGATAAAGCAATATATAGAATAAAAAAGCAACTCATGAAAGCGCTTGAAGGATTGGAATTAAGTCACAAAGAATTAATTGTTGCCTATGAACCAGTATGGGCTATTTCAAAGGCCGGGGTAGGCCAACCCTGCACTCCTGCGGACGCTGTAGACATGCATACGCTTATCAAGTTAGAGCTTAAAAATTATATTAGCACTGAGATTCCCGTCTTATACGGAGGAAGTGTGAATGCAGAAAATATCAACTCGTATATATCACAAAAAAATGTGGATGGTGTCCTCGTAGGAAATGCGTCAACAAAGGCTGATTCGTTTTTGTCTCTTATTCGTAATGCTTTGAAATAATTATATGACTGTGGTCTTGCCTCTTTCACTTATTGGGTGTTCTCTTGTCGTAATGGGCATTATTGTTGCACGCCACTATTCACAATTATTGCTACTTGATGTTGAAACACTTCCAGTTCAAAAATTGAAAAAAAAGAAAAGTGATTTTATGAGAAAAAGGGCAGCCAAAGAAAGCGCGGAAGTATATGGTAAATGGAAAAAACGTTTGTCTTACCTAACTGTGTTGTTTGTAAAGATACAATCTATATTTAGGCGGTTTGTGGGGTCTGTGGAGAGAAAAGCAGCTATGGAAGGATCCGCTTTAGCTAAAAAAGTTTTAACTCCAGAACAAAAAGATAAGCAGAAAGAAGATTTGCATGATTTGCTTGCTTCAGCCCAAAAAGATGCTGAACAAGGAGATTTGATTACTGCTGAAAAAGAGTTTTTGGCCGCGCTTCAGGTGGATCCAAAAAATAAGGCAGTGTACAAAGGATTGGCAACAGTATATCTGCAACAAGGCCAAAAGAAAGAAGCAAAAGAGACGTATCAATTTGTTTTGAAAATTGATCCAAATGATGAAGAAATATATTTGAAGCTCGGTCTTATTGCGGAAGAAGAAAATAAGATAGAAGAAGCAGTTGAGTATTATCAAGAGGCTGTGATGATTAACCCAAACAATCCCGTACGCTTTGTCAAGCTGTTTGATTTGCTGTTTGGACTAAAAGAATATGAGACGGCTCTAGAGGCAATACAACAGGCTTTGATTCTCGAAGGCCAAAATCCTAAATACCTTGACAATTTCGTAGAAGTCAGTATACTATTGGGGCGCAAAGATTTGGCAGAAGATGGTTATCAGCAGCTTCGCATGATTAATCCAGAAAATCAAAAGTTACAACTCTTTAGACAACGAATTGATGAATTAAAGTAGCAAAGTTGACTAAGTTTAATAAGCCTGCCTGCCGGTAGGCAGGTATCTAAGTTTGCCAAGTTATGCCCTTTAGTAAAAGTGCTTGCACGGCGTAGCGAAGCGAAGACGTGCCGAGATAGCTCAGCTGGTAGAGCAGCTGTTTTGTAAACAGCGGGTCGCGGGTTCGAATCCTGTTCTCGGCTCTCCAAAGTTAAAAGTTGTAAAGTTCCAAGTTATAAAGTTTTAGTTTTTTACTCTAGTAACTTTTTACTTTATAACTTTTAACTTTACAAACTATCACGGGCAGATTCCCGAGCGGTCAAAGGGGACAGACTGTAAATCTGTTGGCTCCGCCTTCGAAGGTTCGAATCCTTCTCTGCCCACTACGCACGCCTAGCTCAGTTGGTTAGAGCATCTCGTTTACACCGAGAGGGTCAGGGGTTCGAATCCCTTGGCGTGCACGCGAAAAGACGCGACTACACGAAGCGTCTTTGAGTGACGCGTAGGATCGTCAGCGACTTTACGCGGCTGATTATCTGCTGCAATGGTCGCGTCATCTTGGCACGCACAGGAATTTAGGCCGTTGTAGCTCAGTTGGTAGAGCACCTCCATGGTAAGGAGGTGGTCCGCGGTTCAATTCCGCGCAACGGCTCTGGGTATTGACATTTCGATGTCTTTTGTGTATTATTACGTCACCCTATTCTATAAATAGACGGGTAAACTTTCTATATTAACTTAATGATATGGCCTCAAAATCAGAAGAGCGAAAAAACATGATTAAGCTTGAATGTACCGTGTGCAAGCACATCAATTATTTTTCTCGCAAAAATAAGAAAACTATCAAAGATAGGCTTGAGCTTGAAAAGTACTGCAAATACTGTAAGAAACATACATTGCACAAGGAAACGAAGTAAGATATACTAAAACGGTCAGTTCTGACCGTTTTATTTTTTACGTGTAATATATGTTTTACCTCAAAGCGTTTCTAAAAAGTCTCTATGACTTTTCATGGTTGCGTGCACAGCGCAACAACGGCCGCCAGGCTGCCAATTATGTCATCTTGTTTATTTTACTTTTGTCTGTAGGCTACGCGATTTATTCTGCCATAATCATACCACGTCGAGTATCTGACGTACGCAATGAAATTGTAAACAATATCCCCGCATTTCATGTACAAGTAAAAGATGGAGTAGCCAATGTAACACAACTAGAACAGCCATACATATTTGAGTCCGAGGAAAAATCTGTCAAAATAATCGTAGATACTGTTTCATCCACCACTGAGCCGATTGACGCATACATTGATACATCTACTCAAGATGGCGTGTTGTTTGCTTCAAATAGGCTGGAGTTTTATGACAGAGAACAACATCAGACAAAAGTTCAGTATTTTTCTGAAATGCCGAATTTTGAAATAGGTAAGCAGAGTGTCATTTCCTGGATAGATGGAACACTCATGAACAAGACTGGAATTTTTGTTCTGGCTTTGGTGGCGTGGTTCTTTATTCTTGGTATTGGAAAATTAGTTTATTTGTTGGTAGTATCTGTAATTGTATTATTAGTTGCTTATTTTGGGAAATGGGATGAATGGAAATTTGGGAGTATATATACCTTAGGGCTTTTTGCACTCACAGGGCCAAGTATTATTGTGGCAGTATTATCAGCTTTTGATGTACAAATTCGATATTTGTTTACTGTTTTGCTTCTTGGGGTAATGATTACTGCAGTTTTTTGGAAAAAGGATACAGATGTTATCCAAAAAGTACCGCCTAAATCAGTGTAAATACGTTATTACGCTATTATCTTTGATAAAAATGAGGTAAGATATATTACTTGATTTTTAGTTAATTATTTAGTATACTTTTTTGGCTTTCAAAGCATGGGCGCTTCGTATAATGGTAGTACTACGGTCTCCAAAACCGTTAGTGTAGGTTCGATTCCTACAGCGCCTGCTAGTCCTCACTTCGTTACGCCTGGCAAGCGGTAAAATTCAAAATAGGGTTTCGTAGTTTATCCAGCATAGCAAAGCGACGCTGGATTTTTTATATGAGCCAAATCTGCTATACTATATACACAACTATATTTTAACATTGTTAAGCGTATGAACACATCTCGATATATTGGTTATATTTTGTTTTTTTTCTTATTAACCATAGGCGTTAGTTTGGGAAATATAACTCATGCCCAGACAGCAGAAGATTCCGTTTTAGCTGAATTTTCACTCACGCCGGTTATTGTCTCGGACGACTCAGTCCGTGTTGATAAAAAGATTATATTTGATGCTTCTAAATCCACTATTTCTCCCACATCTACGGTTACGTTTCGTTGGGATTTCGGAGACGGATTTTTTGAAGTTGGGACAGAAGTAGTGCATCAATATGTAAAGGCAGACGTGTACGATGTTACACTTACTGCAACAGATAGTGCTACGGGAGAAATTAGAATGAGCAGTAAAAGCGTGCTCGTATATAATGGACGCGTGATTTTCATTGGAGATTCGTCTACGGCACAGCGGCTCAAAGAATTAGACAGCCAAGCTGAGGAATATGGTATTGCATTTGATATCGTAGTTCCTGCAGAGACCCAGGGTGACTATGTGGCGGAAGAAGAATTTCTTAAGTTGTTTGATACCGAGATAAAAAAAATTCAAGATGCAGAGACGCTTGTGTTTTACACAAGTTCCTTGCGCGGATTGCAGGCATTTACACGGTACTGGCAGGGAGTTCCTGATGAGCAAAAAATTATTTTAAAGAATAAACAATTTGTGTTTATTTCTGAGAATAATATGTATGTTGCCAAGCAAGGCGCGTATCAGACGTTTGAGATCGTGCGTCCCCGGCATCTATTGCTCACACGGCCAGAAGCATTGGGGGTATTAGCAAGTACGATTGATATTTCTGCTGTAGAAACCCAGCTCCAGGAACGGGGGATTGAATTTCTTCGCATTGATAGTGATTCTGGAAAGCCGAAGTGGTATGTACTGTCTACATTGGTTACTTCGTTTATCAAGCGCGGAATATCTGCAGACAGTATTTATTTAATTCTCACTGTTCCATTTCTCGCGTTTGTTGTTGTGTTCGCGCGCCATGTGGTAGGTGTCAATACATTTGGAGTTTTCACCCCGGTCATCATTAGTTTGACTTTTTATATTTTGGGCCTCAAATTTGGTATTCTCGCGTTTATTTTTGCAGTTGTTACAAGTTATATTGTGAAATTTATATTTGGAAAAATTGAACTTCTGTATCTTACCAAGGTTGCCCTAAATTTGTCATTTATTAGTTTGTCTTTTTTGATTCTCATGGTGATTATGATGTGGATCGGTACAACGCTTCCATTGTCAGTGGCGGTATTTCCTTTGCTTGTTATGTCGACATTGTCTGAAAAATTTACTGCAACCAAGTCCGAAGAGGGTTTGCGTGCGGCCATATTTGGCGTTATTGAAACATTGGGCGTTGTGATTGTATCGTATTATATGATTCATTGGTCTTCGTTCAATAGCTTGATCATTTCTTGGCCGGAATTTATTTTGGTTCCGCTTGTCCTTATTATTTTACTTGGAAAATTTAGCGGCCTGCGCATCAGTGAATACATACGATTTAGAAGTTTATTGTCTGATCATAAAGAAGAGTAGTTGATATAAAATCTATTCTCGAATCTCGAAATTCTAAATAAATTCAAATATTAAATTCTTAAAATTTAAAATTGTAATTTGGTTATTTAAATTTTGTATTTGTTTCGAGTTTAGTTTTTCGTATTTAGAGTTTTAATGCGTTATAAAGTAGACAATTGTATATGGGTCTGATTCAAAAAGTCCACGGCATACTCGGCATGAACGCGCGCAATCTGCAGTATGTCGGCCGTTATAATACAGATGAGAGCAAGCGTTTTGCAGATGATAAAATGTTTACGAAAAATTACCTCATGGTACGCGGTTTTGGCGTGGCAAAAGTGTACGCAGTCTTAAAACGTCACAATGATTTGAAGACCCTTAATCCGAAGTCATTGCCAGAAAAATTTGTTATTAAGCCAAACCGCGGTTATGGCGGAGAGGGGATTATTGTTATTTCACAGCATAAAGGCAATGATTTTTTTGGCGTCGATGGAGCTCAGTATACATGGACAGAGCTGTATCATCATATGGTATCTATTATCGATGGTAAATATGCAATTTCTGGTTTGTTTGACCAGGTTATTATAGAGGAATTGCTTGTGCCACATGAATATTTCAAATCATTTATTGAAAGTGGACTTCCTGATATCCGTATTATTGTTTTTAATTTTGTTCCGATTATCGCCATGTTACGGTTACCCACGATTGAATCGCATGGGAAAGCCAATCTGCATTTGGGAGCTATCGGTGCGGGTATTGATATTGTCACGGGAAAAGCAACGTACGCGGTTTATCATAATAGATTTATACAAAAATTACCCAATGGAAAAAAAGTGAGAGAAATCGAAATGCCAGAATGGGACACTATTTTGCTCGCAGCTGCCCGCGCTCAGCAGGCAAGCCAAATAAAATTTTTAGCTGTTGATCTTTCACTTACCACCAATGGAATTAAAGTTTTGGAATTAAATGCGCGCGCGGGGCTTGGCATCCAAATTGCAAATCAGATTCCACTGAAGCATCGCCTCAAAAAAATTGAAGATTTAAAAATTCCGAATCCTGAAAAAGGCGTTGAGGTGAGCAAAGCCTTGTTTAGTAGCATATCAGAGAAAGAAAAAACAGAAAAAGACGATACTGCGCGAAAAGTGGTTGGTTTGTATGAAGATATTGAAATATTAAATACGCCGTATACTCACATACGCGCAAAGATTGATCCACATGGAGAGAAGGTTGTATTTGATTCATCCCTTACCTATCTCGATCCCTCCGAGCGATTTGCCGACGTACTTATTCGCGGAGAACGTGTGAGGTTTCCTTTTAAAATGCAAGATATCGAGGGTACATATCAGGCAATTATTGGTGGGAAGGCTTTGTATGGGTTTCTTATTGACCCTCAGTCAGCACAAAGCAAGTCGAGTGAGGAAAGTCACATTGCTACGCAGGCTAAACGCAGAGAGGTGAATGAGAAGATTGTGAAAAATATTGACAAGAAATTGTGCGAAATCGATAAGGAACTTAATGTGCTCGCGTATATAAAACCTCTTAATTTTGTAGAAGCAAAAGAACAATTTTTGCAGCGTCCCATTGCGTCTCCTAAGTTTGTGTATCGTAGGCCATCATTTGATTTAGAAAAAATGCTGCGTGAAATAGACGCCTTGCCTCGTGACATTGATCACGCACTTATGCCCTTGTTTGTAAGAAAGATTGAAGAAATGATTACTAAACTTGAGTTTATCGACGAAGTGGGGACTGAGGATTTTCCTCATGCGTCAGAAAAATTGTATGGTAATGTTTCGGAAGACTTGTATAATCAAGCCAAAGCATTTATTGATGAACATCCTCTTACGGAGGATACCAGTAAAGTGCTTGGGACGCGCGCTATTTTAAAACGTTTGCGTACATTTTTGGATACGCATAATTTGAATTCATGGCGCGTCGTCACTTCTTCAACGCAGGCGGCTGACATAGCAGTGAATAAATATGGAACTATTTTTGTCCGTTCGCAAGTAAAAATGTCTGAAAATCGTTTGTCTGCGGCAATTATGCATGAGATATGCACACATATTTATCGCCTTGAAAATGGTAAATTACAGTCATTTCAAATTTTTGAACAGGGTACGGCGCACTATCTCGAGACAGAAGAAGGGTTGGCAGTGTATAACCAGCGCCATCTCGGTTTGCCATTGGGCGAAAAAGAGCAGCGCGTTGGTATACGTATTATTGCCGCATACCATGCACAGACTATGTCGTTTGTGGAATTGTTCAATTATATGAAAAAAGAATATGTGCTTGATGACGAGAGCGCCTGGACTACGTGTGTGCGTGCTAAACGTGGTATATCTGACACGAGCAGGGCGGGTGCGTCTACGCGCGATCTCATATATTTTCGCGGATATACAAAAGTGAGGGAATATCTTTCGGAAAGTCTTCAGGAAGGCATGAAAATTTTATACACAGGAAAATTGTCTCTTGAAGATATACCACTACTGGCGCATATGAATACTCAGCCAGCGAAGTTTATGCCGCCGGACAATATTGAAATATAGTAAATACTAAACTTAAAGTACAAAATTCTAAATAATATCAAACTACAAAATTCAATTTTCAATTTTTTTTAATTTAAACATTTAAATTTGTTTCGAGTTTAGAGCTTAGAATTTTTGCTGCTATGTGGTATACTGTAGGCAATTGAATTTAAGATATTTTATTTTTTCGAGATATTTTGTTTCTTCTATGGCTTTCCAAGAAAAATTTAAAAATGCATATGTCGTTACGGTTGATATGGGCTATGGCCATCAGCGCGCGGCATACCCTTTGCATGATATTGCCGCTTCAATAGAAGGAGTTTCTACCAATGGAAGCGGAGTGATTAACGCAAACAAATATGGCGGAATTCCTGCAAAAGATCAACGAATGTGGGAGGGGGGGCGCAAACTCTATGAAACAGTTTCTCGGATGAAACATATTCCGCTTATTGGTACTGCGGCGTTTGGCATTATGGACTATGTCCAGCGTATTGAACCTTTTTATCCCGCACGCGATTTATCTGGCCCTACTATTCAAGTAAAACAAATATATCGGATGATTAGGTCTGGATGGGGAAAACATCTTATCCAACTTTTGAATCACAATCCGTTGCCTTTCATCAGTACATTTTTTACCCCTGCCTTTTTTGCAGAAGAACATGGGTACAAAGGCCCTATTTATTGTATTTGTACAGATACAGACATCAGCCGTGCATGGGCGCCCTTTGATCCCAAGAAAACAAGAATCAATTATTTGGTCCCCAATAGGCGTGTGAAAGAGCGTCTGCAGTTGTATGGAGTCAGGAAAGAAAATATTTTTGTTACGGGATTTCCTTTGCCAAAAGAAAATATTGGTGGATCTTCACTTTCAATTTTGAAAAAGTCTTTGGGTGAGCGCATAACCCATCTCGATCCAGACGGACGTTACCGCCGTAAATATGCGCATACCATCTCGGAATTTTTGAGTTCAGAATTTTGTGCCAAAAGATGCAAAGTGCGTCATCCGATTACCATCACATTTGCAGTCGGCGGTGCTGGAGCACAGCGCGAGCTTGGTATTATTATTGCGCAGAGTTTGCGTGAACATATTGTAAAAGGAAGAGTGAAATTATGTCTAGTTGCTGGGACGCGTAACGATGTGTATCGTTTTTATGAAGACGAGTTACATAAAAATAATTTTTCACTAAAGGATCACAAACATATTTCCATTGTATACGCTGAATCAAAAGAGGAGTATTTCAAAAAATTTAATGCTGTGCTCAATGAGACTGACGTTTTGTGGACCAAACCAAGTGAGTTATCGTTTTATGCTGGTTTGGGCCTGCCTATTATTATTGCTCCTACGGTTGGCTCGCAAGAAGATTTCAATAAACAGTGGCTCATGTCTATTGGTGCGGGCGTCCCTCAAGAAGACCCGCGATATACGTCTGAATGGCTGTTTGACTGGCTTGAGTCAGGCTGGTTGGCGCAGGCTGCTATGAATGGATTTCTGAATGCTCCGCGCAATGGCGCCTATCATATCGAAGAGGTTGTGTTGAGAGGAAAGAGAAGCGAAATAGAAGATGTTCATTTGTTATAGTTATAAAGTCATGATTGACTGTATCGAAACTTTATAACTCGAAACTTTATAACTTGAAACTTTTACTATGCTGTGGTTTTTTATTGCAATGCTGGGTTATTTCTTGCTTTCAATTAATTTTATTTTGGATAAAATTATTGTGAGCAAATCAGTGAGTAAGCCTGTGGTGTATACGTTTTACTCCACAATTTTTATGTTCGTCGCGCTTGCCGCGTTGCCTATCATAGGGTTTGACCATCCAATAGGCCACGATTGGATTTGGACTGCTGTATCCGGCATAGCTTTTGGACTTGGATTATGGACGGTATATATTGCGCTTGGAAAAGGGGAGGCATCTCATATAAATCCATTTAATGGAGCTGTAGTTACTATTGCGACATACGCGTGTGCCTCTCTATTTTTGAATGAGTCTTTACAGGGCTTACAGGTTGTTGGAATCGCGGTGCTTATTGTGGCATCGCTTTTGCTTTCATTTGAAAAATCGCGTTCCCATAACGGATTTCATATAGGTTTTGTGTGGGCATTTATTTCAGGGCTGTGTTTTGCGATATCGCATGTGAGTGCTAAGTATTTATATGGCGTATATCCATTTTGGACAGGTTTTATTTGGTCCCGTGCGTTTATTGGAGTAGTAGGTTTGATTACCTTATGTTTTCCTGCGGTATGGAAATCATTCCATAAAAAGAAAAAACAAGAGTCTCATCAGTACGCGAGACGTCATGTGGTGGGTATTATTATTTTCAATAAAGTGTTGTCTGTTGTGCAAGTGATTGTGTTGCAATTTGCTATGTCTATAGGAAGTGTTACTGTTGTCAATGCATTGTCCGGCCTGCAGTATGCACTTATGTTTGTCATGGTGTATCTCTTAACGAAATTTAAACCGGGAATATTTAAAGAATATTTTACTCGTCGTGAAATCTTTTTAGAAGTAAGTGCAATTGTTCTTGTAGGTATTGGGTTATTTTTGATCATATAATTTTTTATAAGCTATATGAAGCGCATTTTGTTTATATTAGTTAGTATCATTATACTCATAGCACTTTGTTATGGATTTTTGTGGTTTTCAAGTTTGCGCACCTATCCCGTTCGCTTTGGCATAAGTTTTAACCAGGGTCATGCCTCATATCTTGGTCTGGATTGGAAACAGGTGTATGAAGACATGCTTACTGATCTAGAACCGCCATACATACGCATTGCCGCTATGTGGAGTGAAGTAGAAAAAGCAGAAGGCACCTATGATTTCAAAGATGTTGATTACATGATGAACAAGGCAAAGGAATCCGGCACGAAAGTGACATTAGTTGTGGGGCAAAAAGCTCCTCGCTGGCCTGAATGCCATGTCCCATCATGGGTCAATGCATTGTCCGAAGACGAATACAAGACAAAACTATTCGCATATATTTCAGCTGTCGTAGACCGATACAAAAATAATACGGCGCTTGAGTTATGGCAGGTAGAAAATGAGCCGTTTATTCGTTTTCGTTTTGGAGACTGCAAAAGATTTCGCAATGATTTTACCCATGAAGAGGTCAATTTGGTAAAAAGAATGGATGAAGTACATTGGGTCATGATCACCGACAGCGGAGAGCTGAGCACTTGGCGTAGAGCTAGTAAAGCAGGTGATTTGTTTGGAACGACATTATACCGCATTGTACGGACTCCTGGCGGACGTATTTGGACGTACGATTGGCTTCCTGCGGCGTTTTATCAATACAAAGCAAAGATATTGGGTATTAGAACTGAACGTCTGTATGTTGCTGAACTTCAAGCAGAGCCATGGTTTACCGACACATCACCAACAGACACTCCTATTGCAGAGCAGGAAGAAACTATGAATATCGCACGCCTCAAAAAACATATCGATTATGTAAAACATATTGGTACAAACCGTGCGTATTTATGGGGAGTGGAATGGTGGTATTGGATGAAAGAAAAGCAAAATAAACCAGAATATTGGGATATAGTAAAAGAAGAGATATTGAAAGAATATTAAAAAAATACTGAAAAAATATTAAAATTTTTCAAAGGCGGTATGTTTTTCAATAGATTTAAAAAAAGCGAACATGTTGTGGAAGATCATCCTCTTATCCAGCATAGAGGTATTTTTAAACGCAGATTATCATTATTGCAGGGCGTAGCGCTTGTCGTAAGCGGAACAATCGGTGCTGGTGTACTCGGTGTCCCTTTTGTAGTTGCAAAGGTAGGAATACTAGTTGGATGTATATATATAGTCACGCTCGGGCTACTCATGATGGGTCTTAATCTGCTTATTGGAGAGGTGGCGACATGTACGAGACGGGAATTACAAGTTATAGGACTCGCACGTGAATATTTGGGTGCATGGGGTGCCTGGGTTATGACGGGCTTTATTTATCTCATGGGAGCCGGAGTCATGACAGTATATATTATTGGCGAGGGAACATCTCTTTCAGCATTATTTGGTGGAGATCCATTTATATGGAGTATAGTATTTTTTGCAGTTGCCTCTGTGTGTGTTTTTGTAGGTTTGCGCATGATAAAAGTTGCTGATCTGTTTTTGAGTATTGGCCTGTTACTCGTTATTATCATTATTTCTATTCTGGGAGCTCCTTACATATCAAGTACCCATGTTGAGTTTAACAATTTTGCATATTTATTACTTCCTTATGGTGTAATCCTGTTTTCTTTGAGCAGTACAGGCGTTATACCCGAAGCGCATACACTACTCAAACACAAAGACGGATTATTTAAAAAAACCATTATTATTGCTTCGTTCATTTGCATAGGTATTTACAGTTTGTTTGCTTTTGTGGTGGTGGGAGTAACTGGTTCACATACGACAGAAATTGCTACAGTAGGCCTGGGTAATGTTATTGGTAATTCGGTATTTGTATTTGGTAACATTTTTGCAGTGCTTGCCATGGGAACTGGTTTTCTCATGGGTGGTATGGCGCTTCGTGATTCTTTGACATGGGATTATCGCATACGTCCAATTATTTCGTCGCTTCTTGTCTGTATTATTCCGTTTTTGATTTTTGTGGCAGGACTGAGAAGCTTTATTGGGCTTATTGATGTCATTGGGGGAGTATTGGTAAGTATTGATTTGATATTTGTGGTATTTATATATTGGCGCGCTCGACAAAAAGGAGTGTTGAATAATAAGAAATATCACATACATCATGCATTGCTTCTGGTCCCTGTACTACTGCTTGCACTTGCAGTCGGAGCGGTGTATAGTGTTTTTAAGCTATTTTAATTATAAAGCTTAGCACCAAATTTGTGATCTAGTTTTATTAGTTTACGGTTTCTATATTATGAATGTGATTATTTTTGTTATTTCCACAGGTCTAGGGTTTCTGATTACAAAATTGTTATCTGCTAAAAAAGAAGGCCAGCCGGGGCGTATCAAATCTGTGAGAATTAGAATTGGTCCTCACATATTGCACATTCACCACTGGTTATATGGGGGTTTACTTCTTTTATTGCTGTGGTTTATTGGTTTTTACAACAATATTGTGTACGGATTTTTAGCAGGCGTTGTAGTACAAGGTTTGACGTACAAGGATTTTTATCTTATATATTATAACGAGGAACAGTACAGAAAAAAGTATCCATTAGAGAAGTGATTGACAGCGAAGGACAGATATTGTAATATTATTTTGTTACGTGATACGCGCTTCGTGTTACGTCCTAATCGTCCAAGAACATGGTGTTCGTTGTTGGCCGGTCTGTATCTTGCTTTGGTCGATAGGCGAGATTACTGCTCAACAATGTTCGTTTCCCAGATTGGGGGCGTCTATCTTCTTGAACGACTTTAATTAGTTGTTTTTTATTTACTAAAAAGTATGTCAAAATATTATTTTACATCAGAATCAGTGACCGAGGGTCACCCAGACAAAATGTGTGATCAAATTTCGGATGCTATTGTGGATGCGATTATCAAAGATGATCCAGACGCACATACAGGTATTGAGTGTCTTGCAAAAACTGGATTTGTGGTAGTAGCAGGAGAAGTTACTACGTCTACGTATGTCGATGTGCAAAATATTGTGCGCAAAACAATTTTGGATATTGGCTATGATAAACCAGAATATGGTTTTGAAGGTAGTACGTGCGGAGTTCTTGTTGCCATTTCCGGACAATCACCAGATATCGCGCAAGGAGTCAATGAAGGCGAAGGCTTATTCAAGGAACAAGGCGCGGGAGACCAAGGTCTTATGTTTGGGTATGCCACCAATGAGACACCAGAGTACATGCCTATGCCCATTATTTATGCGCATAAATTAACACGTAAGTTGGCAGAAGTGCGTAAAAATGGAACTTTGAAATATGTTCGTCCAGATGGTAAATCTCAAGTAACCGTAGAATACGAAGATGGCAAGCCAAAACGTATAGATACGGTTGTTATTTCAACACAACATGCAGACGATGTTGATTTGGAAACTATTCGCAAAGATATTATCGAACACGTGATCAAACCAGTGTGCGGAAATTTGGTTGATGAGAATACAAAATATTTTGTAAATCCAACTGGGCGGTTTGTTATTGGCGGACCGGTAGGAGACGCGGGTCTAACGGGACGCAAAATTATTGTTGATACGTACGGCGGACACGGCAGTCATGGTGGCGGATGTTTTTCAGGAAAAGATCCAAGCAAAGTTGATCGAAGCGCGTCATACTATGCGCGTTATGTTGCAAAAAATATTGTTGCTGCTGGTCTTGCAGATAGATGCGAGATCCAAGTTGCTTATGCGATTGGTGTAGCAGAACCAGTAAGTATTCTAGTCAATACTAATGGAAGTGGCAAAGTGGAAAATGAAAAAATAGAACAAGCAGTACGACACGTATTTAGCTTCAAACCAAAAGCAATTATTGAACAACTTGATTTACTTCGTCCGATTTATCAGGCTACTGCGGCATATGGACATTTTGGAAGAGATGAATTTCCGTGGGAAAAATTGGACAAAGTTGAAGAACTAAAGAGAGCCCTGGTATAGTTTGAGAATCAATTTGTGTTAGTAGATAACAATATAAATGGAGATATATTGAGATACTGCAGAGATAAAATAAAAAACCGTCCTGTTGATAAGCAGGATGGTTTTATTATTAAGGAGGGCTGCCCGGGCACACACGATCACCCTCCTAATGTGGTGCGAACCAGAAGAGCCAGTTCTGTCTGGCGAAAAGGCTTTGTGATTACATTGTCCGCAAAAGGATATTCTTCGAGAGAGAGGGGATACCCACTCATCATGATTACTTTCAAAGAAGGAAATTGATCTTTCAAAATTCTGCCTGCCATGACGCCGCTCATCGCATCTGGAATTTCAACATCAGCGATTAGTAGGTCAAAGCACTTTGTCTGAAACATCCGGACAGCCTCATCGCCGTTTGAGACAGCAATGACCTCATGCTCCCTGTCGAGAAAACAGGTAATTATTCGTCGTATGGTTGGGTAGTCATCTATCACGAGGATTTTGGCCATGATTCCTCCTTTCGCAATGTGTATGCCCGAGCTATAGGAATATATCACAGTATTATTAATTCTCAAGCGGTGAGTAAAATAAAAAACCGATCTTATATAAAGAATCGGTTTTTTAGTATCATGATGCATTGATATTTCAATATCTCATGGCAGGGAGCGGCTAGGGCGCATGTAGACTCGCACCCCGCCGCTGTTTGGAAGTTTCATCTTCCTTCTCCTTTTTCTCAGCGGACGACGAGCGTCCCATCCTGCTCAGCCGACTTCTCTTCGAAGGCGGCGATGCGAGCGGGGCGCTCGGTCTCGAAGTTGAGTGTCTCGGCCACACGCTTCGCAGCGCGAAGCCGAAATACCAACCAGCCGACCATGAACGCGAAGATCAGGCCGGCCAGCACCAGCAGAGCCATTGCCGGATCTTCCGGCAGAAGGCTCTCCAACTCGGCGCGGGTCTTTTCCATGTCAACCCCTTTCCGCGCGTAAGTTTCGCAAAATAATATCATATTTATAGAATTTTGTCAATATTTCTGCTATACTTATTGCATGTCTATACTTCAAGCAATTGTTTTAGGAATAATTCAAGGTCTTACTGAATTCCTGCCCGTCTCATCATCTGGCCATCTTATTTTTTTACCAAAATTATTTGGTTGGGCAGATCAGGGACTTGCGTTCGATACGTTTATACATCTTGGCACACTCGTTGCAGTGGTTGTGTATTTTAGAAAGAAGTTGTTGGGGATGTTGAAGAGCGTGTTACTGGTGAACAGCGACCAAGGAACAGGGAGCAGTAATAGAAAATTAGCCTGGTTAATTATTTTGAGTATAATCCCAGCCGGAATTGTTGGAATCCTATTTGACAGTTGGATAGAAGAGAACTTGCGTGCGACGTGGATTATTGGAGTGAATTTTATTGTATGGGGAGTTGTTTTGTTTATTGCAGATCGTGTTCAACGAACAACAATCAACAATCAACAATCATTAGAGAAGGTAAATTGGCGTACCGCATTGTTTATTGGTTGTGCACAAGCTGTCGCACTTGTTCCCGGAACCAGTCGGTCAGGTATTACTATGACAGCGGGATTGTTTTCAAAATTGGATAAAAAAAGCGCAGCAGAATTTTCATTTCTCATGAGTGTTCCGATTATTACACTTGCCGGTGGTATGCAATTAATTGATATGATAAAAAACGGTTTTGAAGCGGTCGGTGTCGAGATGCTCATTGCAGGATTTGTGGCGTCGGCAATAAGTGGTTTGCTTGCGATTTGGGGGTTGATGAAAATAATACAGAAGTGGAGTTTTTTGCCATTTGTGGTGTATAGAGTGATTATTGGAGTTTTGATTTTATTATTTTTATAATTTTCAATAAACAAGATACAAGAAACAAATAAATTGCAATAACCAAGAAACAACAATGTGATTATGAATGAAGGCGGAGAGCATACATTTGATTTGGAAGAAAGAACTTTTGAGTTTGCGAAAAGAACTTTGAATATGACTAAACAACTACCGAGGAGCGACACAAATTTATATTATTCAAATCAAGTCATCCGTTCCAGTTCATCTATGGGGGCAAATTATCGAGAAGCCAATGATTGTCTTGGAGATAAAGATTTTTTATTCAGATTAAGAATTGTAAGAAAAGAAGCTAAAGAATCTATATATTGGTTGAGATTGATTATCGAAAATAACTCCCAGCTTAAAGTCAGAATGCAGCCCTTACTACAAGAAAGCATAGAACTTAATAAAATATTTTCTTCAATAATCAAAAAGAAGGAAAAAATAAAAGAGAAATCAGGAAAAGATAGAAATAATTGATGTTTGGTTATTGCAATTTATTTGTTTCTTGTATCTTGATTATTATTTGTATGGATAAAAACGAAAAGAAAATTCTTACCGTATTGGGTGCCGGCAACATGGGTACTGCCGTTGCGTTTGTGTTGGCTGAAAATGGTTATGAGGTTCGGATTTGGAATTGGGAAGGAGATCATGAACCATTACGCCAAATTGAAAAGTATCATGAAAACAAAAAATATTTAAAAGGAATAAAACTTCCCAAAAATATTGTACCTAAATTCAAAATTGCTGAAGCGCTTGAGGGTTCGGAAATTGTTTTTCTGGTTATTCCAAGCGGTGTGCTTGAACATACGATTTCATTTGCGGCACGCAGTATCGCCCATGATGCAATTATAGTTGATGTATCAAAGGGAATAGAACCTCATAGCTTACGCTTGATGCCTCATATTATATGCAAACATATTCGTCCAAAACTTCGTAAAAATGTTGTGACTATTTCCGGACCTGTTATCGCAAGCCAAATGGCACGCAGGCAATTTACCGCTATGAATATTGCCTCGAAAAACAAAAAAGCTATGAATAAAGTCAGGAGTGCGATGGAAAATAATTATGTGAAACTAGTCCCCACTACTGATGTCATTGGTGTCGAAATTGGAGGTTCTTTCAAAAATGCATACACCATTGCTACAGGCATGTGCGACGGCATGAAATATGGATTAAATACCAAAGCGGCGTTGCTTACCTATGCGCTCAGAGAAATTTCTGATCTTATTCAAGCAATGGGTGGTAGACGTAGGACCGCGTACGAACTTGCCGGGGTTGGGGATCTTATTGTTACATCTTTTGCGCACGAGAGCCGCAATCGAACGTTTGGAGAATATTTGGGAAAAGGGTATACAGGAGACAAAGCACGTGAGATGGTTAAACAGACAGTAGAGGGGGTAGACGCAATTCATTGTCTTATGCGTCTTGTAAGAAAATATCATGTGCACGCGCCTTTCGCACACGTGATTTACCATTGTGTGACAAGTAAACATGATCCTCGTCGTGCATTTTTGGCTATGCTTCAGACGTTGTAAGAAACGTTGTTGACAATTGATGAGGAAATATAGTACGATAAGTATGATTTTCATACTTATTGTTTTTATATGGAGCATACATCTCATTCACTTGATGAATCGTGTGGACATTGTGTAGGTACTACCTCTCTTGGCGAACGGGGGCAAGTAGTTATACCCAAGAAAGTCCGTGAATCATTACATTTAAAAACTGGTGACAATTTTGTCGTCATGCAGCGCATGGGCATGGTTGTGCTCGCGCCGCTCAATATGGTAGAAGATTTTATTGGAAATGTCAGTGAAGAAATTAAAAAATTAAAAAAATAATTTTTTTATATGGAAGAACAAAATATTCAAAAAAAGAAATGGTATCGACGCAAATGGTTTTATATTGCCCTTTCAGTTGTGCTCGTCTTAGTTGTGGCAGGTATGGTAAGTTCAGTACGCAATGGAAAACCTCAATATGAGACAACGAAGGTGCAGAAAGGCAATTTAGTCCAAACTGTTGATGCCACAGGCAACGTGAGTTCGGCCAATGAACTTGAGCTTCGGTTTGAGACTGCTGGCCGTATTGGTAAGATATATAAACAGGTCAATGACGAAGTCAAAGCGGGAGATGTCATTATTGAGCTTGAACTTCGAGAACTTAATGGTCGTGTTGCTCAAGCAAGCGCAGGCGTACAGCGTGCACAGGCAAATTTGGATAAAGTCCTAAAAGGCCAGACAGACTCATATCTTTCAAACTTAAAAGCAAAGCTCGAGCAATCCCAGGCAACATCAGAACAAGTGAGGGCTACTTCAGCAGATGCAGTTGCGAATGCTGATGCAGCATTGAAAACTGCTGAAAATGATCTGAAATTATCCGAAGGCGGAGAGAATAGTGAGGTTGTCCAGGATGCATATGATGATATGGTTGCTATTTTTCAAACGACATTGAATATTTTAAATGACGCGCTTACTCAAGCTGACAATATATTGGGCGTTGATAATACATTGGCCAACGACGAATTTGAAAGCGTTCTCTCTGCTCTCAATAGCGGAAAATTAAGTACTGCAAAAAACGAATATTATCAAGCGAAAGCAAGCAAAGCAAAGGCTGATATGTGGAGTACCATTGGCGCCAATTCCACAAAGACAGAAATCGATAGTGCGACTAGTATAGCTGAGATGGCTTTGGTTGATGCGCGTGATATGCTGTTTGCGGTTTCAGAAACACTTAATGCAACCATACCTATTGGCGATTTGTCACAGTCCGAACTTGATGCGCTCAAAACAGGAATTCAGACGGTACGTACTTCTGTATCAACACAATATACTTCTGTTATAAATCAAAAACAGGCTATCAACACCGCAAGGAATAGTTATTCCAGTTTTCAGGTAGCGTATGCACAGGCACAAATAAATTTTGAAAATGCAAAACAAAAAGCTATAGCTGATGTCGCCGCATATCAGGCATTGGTTGATCAAGCTCAGTCTACATACAATGACGCAGTAAATCCGCCCCGTGTTGAAGATGTGAATGTAGCTCGTGCTCAGGTTCTCGAAGCTCAAGGATCTCTAGCTCAGGCAGTTGCGGCACGTGACAAAGCTCGCATTATTGCTCCTATTGCTGGTATGATTGGCAAATTGGATGGAAAGGTTGGAGAATATGCAAGTGCACAAGATGTGGCAGTAAAATTAGTCAATCCCCATTTTGAAGTAAAAGTTGATATCCCAGAAACAGATATTATTAAGGTTGCTATTGGAAACATAGCCGATATCACACTCGATGCATTTGGTGATGATGTCCACTTCAAGGGCAGTGTCATACAAATAGAAAAAGGCGAGACGATTATCCAAGATGTTGTCTATTACACCGTTACTGTTTCTCTTGAGAGTGATACGGAACATACTATTTTGAATGGTATGACTGCAAATGTCGTATTTAATACTGAAGAAAAACAAAATGCATTGTTTATTCCCCAGCGTGTTATCAAGATTGATGGCAGTAAAAAAACAGTTCGTGTACTGGAAAATGAGGAAATAAAGGAAGTTGAAGTGACTACAGGCTTGCGCGGAGACAATGGTCTCATTGAAATTGTTTCAGGACTTAGTGAGGGACAGGATGTTGTAGTGAGAGAAATTGAGAAATAAAAGAAATTGAGATATTGTCAGCCAAATAGTTGTTAATCTTTTAATCTTACAATCTTTCAGTCCACTTTATTTATATATGGAGTTGAAGTATATATTTAAAAAAGTATATGAAGTGAGCAAAAGCCAGGGCGTAGAAGTATATGCCGTGGGCGGTTTTGTGCGTGACTCTTTACTCAACGATCAACGAGCAACAATCAACGAACAGAAAAAAGATATCGATTTTGTTGTTGTGGGATCTGGTCTTGAGTTTGCACGTGCGTTTGATGAAGCGGCGAGTCGTACTGGTTCATTGGTGGAGTTCCCAGATTTTGACACCGCAAGATATGTGATAAAAATTCAAAATTCAAAATTCAAAACTCAAAATGAAAATTTAAAACTTAAAACTGACGAATACCAAGGTGTTATTGAGTTGGAATTTGCAGGAGCACGAAGCGAGAAATATGATGAAAATTCGAGAAAGCCGAAGGTTGAGGCAACAAGTTTAGACGAAGATTTGAAGCGTCGTGATTTTACGGTCAATGCAATGGCTCAGAAAGTCGGTGCAATGGGATTAAGTAAAAAAATTATTGATCCATTTGGCGGGCAAGAAGATTTGAACAAGAAAATAATTAAAACGCCGCTTGACTCAGATATTACATTTTCCGAAGATCCTTTGAGGATGATGCGGGCCGCCAGGTTTGCGTCTCAGCTTGATTTTGAAATTGAACCAGCGACGCTTAAAGCTTTGTTTGATAATCGAAAACGATTGAAGATTATATCAGCTGAGCGTATTTGTGAAGAGTTATTTAAATTGCTTGGAACAAAAAAACCATCTGTGGGATTGTGGATTTTGTATAATACACAACTTCTTGATGAGTTTTTGCCTGAAGTCTCACAGTTGTATGGTGTTGAAGAAGTGTATGGTATTGGACATAAAAATAATTTGAACCATACGTTCCGCGTGGTTGACAATGTCGCTGAACGTAGTAAAAAAGTTGTATTGCGTTTTGCCGCACTGATGCATGATATCGGAAAACCAGGTACCAAAGAGTTTGTGAAAGGGCGTGGATGGGCATTTGATATGCACGAACACTTGGGCAGAAAGATTGTCCGGCAGATTGCCAAGCGCTTGCGCATGAGCAAAGATGACACCGAATATATTGCAAAACTCGTACGCTGGCATCAGCAGCCTATCGCCCTTATGGATGAAGGTGTTACCGACAGCCCCGTGCGTCGTCTGATTGTAAACTTGCAAGATAATTTAGATGATTTGCTTATTTTATGCCGTAGTGATATTACGACGGGTAATCCGCAGAAACTTGAAAAGCGTCTGAAGAATTATGATTATCTAGAAAAAAGAATTGCTGAAGTAATAGAAAAAGATAAGTTGCGTGCTTTTCAATCTCCTGTACGTGGTGAGGAAATTATGAAAGAATGTGGGCTTAAACCTGGTCCAACAGTAGGTAAAATAAAAAAGGCGCTCGAAGACGCAATTCTTGATGGAAAAATTTCAAATGAGCATGATGCGACGCATGAATATTTTTTGAGTATTAAGGATGATTTCATGGAGAGTGTAGGAGAATGGGAAAGGGTAAGTTAACTAGTTAGCTAAGTTTTCTAAGTATCTAAGTTGGTGATAGCATTGTATGGAATTTAATTTGATTATAGCAGTGTGTGTTGTACTAGGTTTGTCGTATGTTTTGTACCACGTCATTGTATATTATTTTACTCGCGTGCCATATGTGGCAACTCCCAAAAAACGATTTAATACTATTTTCAAAGAATTATCTATAACCCCAGAAACTGTCATGTATGATTTGGGATGCGGAAATGGTTCATTTTTATTCGCAGCAGAAAGATATGGATTTAAAAAATTGGTAGGAGTTGAGCTCTCTCCTTTGCTTGCATGGTGTGGGGTGGTCAAGTCTAAACTAGTAAAATCAAAAGTTATTATTAGAAGAGAAAATTTTTTTCATACAAATATTCACGAAGCAGATATAATTTATTTATTTTTGGTGCAAAACGTGGTAGACAAAATTATTTCGAAATTAAAAAATGAAGCAAAGAAGGGTGCAATTATTATTTGTTTGGCAGACACCGTGAAAGGCTTTGCATTGGAAAAAGTCATTGACACAAATCCGGGAAATAAACACAGTACAAAAATTTATTTTTATAAAAATTTTTTAAATAAAAAACACCCTGGCGGGAGCTAAAAAGTCTTTGGTTCCCGCGGGCGAGAGAACGCAGAGTATTTCGGCATCAGGAGGGAAAAAAGATGCCTATGTACCCTGCGCTCGACCTCGCCCGCGGAAAGTGGGTAGACGGTGGCCGGATTCGAACCGGCGCGGTGGCATTTCGCTACGAGGGATGATCTAGAATCTCCCTGCGCTACTTCCCACTACCGGCTTCGGCCGGTTGCCTTCGTCCGCTTGGCTACACCGTCAGACAAAGGCAATTAAAGCATATTTATGTAATTTTTTCAAGTATTAGTTGTGTATATTAATTTGTATGGAATCAACACTTATCAAAGTACAAAATCTTACCAAACAATACGAAAACGAAGAAGTTGTAACCAAAATTTTGCATGGTCTCACGTTTGACATTAATAAAGGTGAGTTTGTGTCTATCATGGGGCCATCGGGATCAGGAAAATCAACCCTTATGCATATTTTGGGTTTTTTGGATAAACTCTCTACTGGAGTATTTACGTTTGAAGGACGTGACGTGAGCCAGTTGGACGATGATCAGCTTGCTGAGATGCGCAGTAAAAAAATAGGGTTTGTGTTTCAGGCGTTCAATTTACTCAACCGTGCGACCGCGCTTGAAAATGTTATGCTGCCCATGCTCTATACGAGCGCGACAAAAAAAGAACGCATGGATAGGGCAAAAGGATTACTCGCTCAAGTAGGACTTGAACATCGCATGGAACACTCACCAAGTCAGCTTTCCGGAGGAGAAAAACAGCGCGTAGCTATAGCACGAGCTCTTGTCAATAATCCGGAAGTCATATTTGCTGATGAGCCGACAGGAAATTTGGATTCAAAATCGGGTTTGCAGGTGATGAAGATTTTGCAGGATTTGAACGAATCGGGTAATACCATTATTCTTGTTACGCATGAGAAATACACCGCCGAACATGCCAAACGCATTTTGAAAATAAAAGATGGATTGATTATTGATGATTCATTGGTTACGCAGCGGCAGTTGGCTGGGTTGAATGGTGAGTTGACGAAGTAATTAGGTTTGTCATCCCGAGCGAGCGGAGCGAGTCGAGGGATCCCTTTTCTATGAGGTATAAATCGTAAGAAAGGGATTCCTCGACTCCACTCACTCACTTACGTTCGTTCTTTTCGCTCGGAATGACAACAGATTAGTATGGATTTTATAGAAAGCATTACCAACTCATGGAAAATTATTAGACGTAGCAAAGCACGGTCTTTTTTGACTATGCTTGGAATTACGATTGGCGTTATGGCAGTGATTATCGTGATGTCGGTGGGTGCGGGCGCACAGAGCCTTATCTTAAATCAAGTAAAGAGTTTGGGCTCCAATTTGGTTGGCGTGTTGCCAGGTGCATCCGAAGAAGATGGCCCGCCTGCTTCTGCTTTGGGCGTCATTATTACTACACTGACCTATGATGACGGGGAGGAAATTTTAGACAAGGGATGTGATTGTATCGAAGCAGTTGCCATGTATGTCTCGGGAAACGAAACAATTACATTGGATGATACTATGGTCAATACCACGTTTACGGGTACTACGGCGAGCTATACAAATGTAGAAGATGCAGAAGTTGTGTCTGGCCGTTTTTTTACGCAGGAAGAAGAAAAAGGAGTTGCACGTGTGGTGGTATTGGGTGATGAGATAAGAGAGAGTTTGTTTGCAGATCAGGATCCGGTTGGCAGAAGAATCAGGATTAAAAAGACCAACTTTACCGTCATTGGTGTTATGGAAAAACGCGGTGTGAGCGGATTTCAGAATCAAGACGATCAAGTCTTTATGCCTATCAGTTCAGCACAAAAATTATTGCTTGGTATTGATCATGTGAGTTTCATGCGTATAAAAATAAATAATGGAGAAAACGTAGAGCGTGGCATGGAAGGTGTGAGGGAGATTTTGAGAGATCGGCATGGTATTGGTATGGGAGAAACCGACGACTTCTCAGTTCGTTCCATGGCACAGGGTTTGGAGGCAATATCGACCATTACAAACGCGCTCAAATTCTTTCTCGTTGCTATCGCAAGCATTGCGCTTATTGTTGGTGGGTTTGGTATTATGAATATTATGCTTGCGACAGTCCAAGAACGTACGCGGGAGATAGGGTTGCGCAAAGCAGTGGGTGCAAAAAGTCGTCATATCACTATGCAATTTTTGGTTGAATCAATTGTCATTACATTTGTGGGCGGAAGTGCCGGTATCGTAATGGGTATACTGATTTCCGTGCTGGTCGCATTTGTAGCGCAGCAAATGGGATATCAGTGGGATTTAGTTATTACTATTTCATCTATCTTGCTTGGTTGCGGAGTGTCAGTTGGGATAGGATTATTGTTTGGAATTAGTCCTGCTCGACGGGCAAGTAAATTGAATGCGATTGAGGCGCTCAGATACGAATAAAAAACAAATAGTAAGAAACAAGATACAAATTTTGTTTTTAGAATCTGATTATTTATGCGAATAAAAGACCGTGTACAACTTGCCTATAGTGCACTCATGCGCCAGAAACTGCGCAGTATTTTGACTATGATAGCGTTAAGTATTGGTATTGCCTCTGTGGTTATTATCATGTCCGCAGGAAAGGGACTTGAAGGTATGATCGTAGGTGAACTTGATATTTATAGCCCGGACACGCTTAATATTGAGGTGCGTGTTCCGGGAAAAGGCGATGTAGGAAGCGGTACAAGTATGTCGAGCGGTGTCACGATTACCACGCTCAAAAATACAGACATGGAGGAAATAGAAAGACATGAAAATATTGATTCAGCATATGGGTATGTGACGAGTCAAGAAGTGATTAAGTACCAAGAACAAAATAAAACGGTTATTATTTTTGGGTATGGGGGAAACGCGCCAAAGGTTGAAAAAATAGAATTGAGTGAAGGCAGATTTTATGACGTTGACGAAGAAAACGCATTATTGCAAGTAGTAGTTATTGGTTCAAAAGTGAAAGATGAACTCTTTGGAGACGCCTCTGCAGTAGACAAGACAGTGTATCTTGGTGGCAAGGCTTTTCGCGTCGTAGGCGTTCAGACTGAGCGTGGTGCTTCATTTGGATTTGATTTTGATAGTCTGGTATATATTCCCACTCTGACCTTGCAAAAACGGATGCTGGGTACTGACTATGTTATGGGTATTAATGCGCGGGTGATAGACATGTCTCGTATAGATGACACCAAGGAAGACGTGGAGATGTTGCTACGCGACCGGCATGACATCACTGATCCTGATAAAGACGACTTCAAAGTCACGACTATGGATGAAATCCGTGGGACATTGGAGACAATTGTAGGTGGTATTACATTGCTTTTGGTTGCATTGGTATGTATTTCGCTTATTGTAGGTGGAGTTGGTATTACCAATATCATGTATGTTACTGTGGCCGAACGAACATTTGAAATAGGACTTCGAAAATCTGTGGGTGCAAAAAATAGAGATATTTTATGGCAATTTTTGCTGGAAGCTACTATATTGACTTTTTTTGGTGGAATTTTGGGTGTTATAACAGGGGTTGTTATTTCTTATGGAGTTTATTATGGGGCAGTGAGTTTTGGATTAAATTGGCCATTTTCTGTACCCGTATCTTCTATAATTTTGGCACTCGTCTTTTCTTCAGGAGTTGGCTTGTTTTTTGGCATTTACCCTGCCAAAAAGGCAGCTGGTCTCGATCCTATAGTTGCTCTTAGAAAAGAATAGCTACCCTACGTAAAGAGTAGTTTTGTTGCAAAAAAAACAATTTTTTGCTATTATATACCCATTATGTTAGGAATCATCTGGAATGATTTTTTGTATCGCCCGTTGTTCAACGTGCTTATTTGGTTGTATAACAATTGGACTGGGCAAAATCTTGGTTTGGCTGTTGTATACCTTACGATAGGGCTCCGCATTCTTTTACTCCCTTTTACGATAGTAGGAGAACGAGATAAGATAAAAAATGCAGAACTTGAGGTAGAAGTAGAAAAGCTTGAAAAGGATTTTCGTCATGACCCCGTCTTGCGCAAAGAAGAGATAAGAAAAGTTGCCAAAAGACGCAAGGTGCATCCTTGGGCAAAAGCAGTAGTCCTTGGTATCCAGCTTTTGGTCTTGGTTTTGTTGTACCAAGTATTTATCCGTGGTATTACTGGAGAGAAACTTATTAAGTTTTTGTATAATTGGGTTGATTTTCCTGGCAGTATCAATATTATGTTTTTTGGCTTTAATCTGGGCCAGACTCATGATATAATTTGGCCAGGAATTGTTGGATTATTTTTGTTAGCGGAAATTTATTTAGGCTATCGGCACCGAAAGGGTAGTATTACCAAATCTGACTTATTTTATTTTCTTTTGTTTCCAGCCGCTTCGTTCTTTTTGTTATGGATGTTGCCAATGGTTAAATCTTTGTTTATTTTGACATCGTTAGTATTCTCACTTATTGTACATCAGTTCGTAAAGCTGGGGGTTAAAAAACCTGATGCTGGCAAAAAATAATTTTTTAAAATAATCCGTAAGCATATGGCCGATTCACTCGATAAACTCATGTATTCATTTGTGATGGAGGATGTTCTCAAGGGACTTTTTATCTATGTTCCGCCTGGGTATGTGGCGTGCGTATATGATTTGGGCAGGGGGGTTTTGAAAAAGGTTTTGACGCCTGGTCTTCATTTCAAAATTCCGTTTTGGCAGAAGGCAAAGTTGTTTAATACCCAAACTCTTGAATACAGCATCAACAGAGAGTTTAATCCAGAGAATCAAAAAGCCATGGGGGACGTGCCTATTGGCGCAGTATCAAAAGATGGCAAACGTATTGCTGTGGAAGGAACAATTTTGTTGCGTTTAGATATTCATCAAATTCCTCATATCTGGCAAACGATTGGAGAAGATTTTATTGAAAAAATTATTCGTCCAACGGTACGCAGTCGTATTCGTATGGTAGCGAGCAGATTTGATCAAGAAGAAATTGTAGGACAAAAACGCGATTCAGTAGAAACAGAACTTAAAAATGAACTTGAACGCATATTTTATCCGCGTGGTATTTATGTAGAGACAATACTTTTGAGCGAAATTTCGAATATGGCGGATATGAAGAGAGTGGCGAAAGAGGAAGTTGAGAAATAGGTTTGGTTCATAGTTTACAGGAATATAGATAAGGTAAATAAAATTCCGGCCAAATGGTCGGAGTTTTTATTTCAGAATAAGGGATGTGGATAAGTAGTAACTGACGCAAGATGACGCTATTTTTTGTTATATTTAAGCCATTTTTTGAGGTATGATAAGCATTTGACATGGAGGAGTGATAAGTGGTATATTATCACTCGAAGTATTTGAGTGCTAACAGGGTAATTAGTGTCTAAAATTACGATTAGTGTTATGGAAACACGCAAAGAAAATATTCTCAAATCAGTGGTCGAAAGCTACATAGACACAGCCGAACCTGTCGGGTCTAAGTTTTTGGTAGAAAAAGGAGGCATAGATGCAAGTGGCGCGACTGTGCGAAATGATATGCGCGATTTGGAAGAAGAAGGTTTTCTGACACATCCCCATACATCAGCAGGAAGAATTCCTACAGAAATGGGCTATCAATATTATGTGGACCATGTGATGAAAGAAAAAGCGGTGCAAAAAAAAGTTCAAGAGGATATAACTGCATTATGTGGTTTAGACACAGACAAAAATAAAATTCTAAAATCTATTGGAAAATATGTTGCTGATGTCGCGCATAATGCAGTAATTATTGCATTTAGTCGTGACTCAGTGTATTACACCGGCATGTCTCATCTGTTTGCTCAGCCAGAATTTCAAGACATGGCATACATGGTGAATGTTTCTACGCTATTTGATCATTGTGAGGAGCGTATTGAACAAGTATACGATTTAGTGCATACTATAGAACCGAATATTTTTATTGGAACAAAAAATCCATTAGGTATTTTGGCAAGTACGGTGGTAGGAAAAATTGACAATGAGTCATTATTTGCGATACTTGGTCCCACACGTATGAACTATGCAGAAAATTTTTCTTTTATAGATTATATACAAAAAACATTGCATTAACATATGGAAGAACACATACAACATTTTCCGACAGTAGCCGTTGGCGTGTACATAAAAAACAAAAAAGGCGAGATTTTTCTTATGCGTTCGCCAAAATGGAATAATAAATTTGTCCCCCCAGGTGGTAAAGTTGATTTTGGCGAGACAGTTGAACAGGCTATCGCCAGAGAAGCAAAAGAAGAAACAGGTTTTGATATCGAAAATCCACGGTTACTCACTATTATAAACATGATTAAGCCTCGTGAATTTAGTATCGCGGATGCTCATTTTGTTGGGCCACAATACGTTGTAGATTTGGTAGGTGATAATGTCGAACCGGTACTCGATGGAAGAGAAGGAACAGAATATATATGGCTGGAACCAAAAGAAATTTTGAAACGGGACGATATCAATGACTTTACGTATAACGTGATACAAGAATATCTGATTGAGGATAGAGATCATAAAAAGAAGTCGTTGTTTGGAAATAAAAAATGTAAAGATTGCGAAGAATCAAAAAAAGAAGCTGAAGAATATAAGGCTGGATGGATGAGGGCGCATGCAGATTATCAAAATTTACTCAAAGAAATGGAAGCCAAAAAATCAGAATATTTGATGTGGAGTGAACAACAGATATTGGAAGAGTTTTTGCCGGTGTATGATAATTTTAAAAAAGCGTTTAACAGTGATCAAGGATCAGCGACCAAGGAACAACAGAATTGGGTATTAGGAATAAAATATATAATGAAACAGTTTGAGACAATATTGAAAAATCACGCTATTGAAGAAATAAAGACTGTAGGTGAGCAATTTAATCCAGAGTTTCATGAAGCCATGAGTGAAGAGGAATCAGACCAGCCAGAACATTTCATTATCAAAGAAGTAGACTCTGGGTATATGATGAAAGGAAAGGTTGTAAAAGTGGCGAAGGTGGTTGTGGCTAAAAAAAAGGAATTTGAAATTTGAAATTTACAATTTGAAAACAATTTTAAATTAATAAATTATAAATTGTTTAAAAATTTCAAATTATAAATTAAAAATTTTATTTATACTTCATAACTTCCAATCGTTACTACACAGAACGCATTGGAAAAGGAGACACATATGTCACTAGTTCGCTGGTCTCCCATGTGGGACCCATTCGAAGATATGGAAGAGATGATGAATCGTCTTCCAACAACGGGGAATTTTTCTCAAATGCAAAAAGCATTTGTACCAGCTATGGATATTTATCAAACAGAAAAAGCTGTAGTGGTTGAAACTCCTTTGGCTGGTATTCGTCCAGAGGATGTACAAGTTACTGTGGAAAAAGGAGTTTTAACTATTCAGGGCCAATCCAGGAAAGAACATGAAGTTGATGAAAAAAATTATTATCGCAAGGAAGTTCGTTCAGGATCATTTTTCCGCCAGGTTGCACTGCCAACTCCTGTACTGGAAGATAAAGTCGCAGCTGAGTTTGCAGAGGGCGTATTGAAAATTACCTGTCCAAAAGCTAGTCCGACTGTTTCAAAGAAGATTGCGGTGAAGGTAGTGAAGAAAGAAAATAAAAAATAAATTTATTTAGTAAGTTCCCCTCCTTAGACAAGGAGGGGGCAGGGGCGGTTGAACTTCCCAATCAACCTCACCTTTCCTCTCCTCATCTGAGGAGAGGAATGTGCTAAGTTTGATTCTTTATACTTCTTCGGTCAGGGTCTGCATAACCTCAAGACCGGAGAAGGATTGAGGGATTAAAGAAATTTAGATGCTTATAGATATGAGGAAAAGAATAATGACATATGTGGTAGTCTTGATTTTAGTCACCGTAGGATGTTCTTTTGAAATTAAAACTCCGGAAGTAAATTTTGAACAAGATACAATTGATTTAAAAACTAATCTAGTAAAAATAGAAAATAGTAAAAATTCTGTTGACAACGAATTTTTAGGAACTGATAGATCTGTTAAATATATTGAATATTATAATAATGATTTCGGCATAAAATTTAAAGTCCCAGGAGGTGATATGGCCGGAGTACAACCATATTTAGAAATAAAAATCGATAAACTAGGTAGATTTATAGAATTTGGTCCTATTGTTTCTCTTGGATATAATCGGTTGTCTCGGGAATTCTATGCTTTAGTAACTGAACTTAAGAATGGGGAACAGAGAAAAGACGAATTAAAAAAAGAATATAATTTAGAAATAGATGTTGATGTAAAGAAAATTAATAATAACCAAGTCCTTATCTACAAAGAACCAGGCATGTGTGATCCAATAACATATGAAGTCGTGGGTGTTGAGAATAATTATAGATTTATTTCCGTATGTGAATGGGAACATACGCAACAAATTTTAAATAATGTAATACAGTCTTTCGAATTTTCAAAGTAAAGAATAACTAATTATTTAATTATCAATTAATCTAATTATCTAACGTATGCCAAAAATACTAGGAATCGATCTCGGAACAACTAATTCATGTATGGCTATCACCGAAGGTGGCCAGCCAAAAGTATTGGAAAATAAAGAAGGGTTTAGAACAACCCCATCTATTATTGCACAGTCAAAAACAGGTGAAACTCTTGTTGGACAGCTCGCAAAACGACAATCAGTGACTAATCCAAAAAATACCTTGTATTCTGTTAAACGTCTGATTGGCCGTCGTTCTGGTGATACAGAAGTCGAGCAAGTAAAAAAACACATGCCATTTGAAATTTTTGGAGATGGCGATCGGGTAAAAGTAAAAATGAGCGGAAAAGATTACACGCCACCAGAAATTTCTGCCATGGTGCTTCGTAAATTAAAACAGGATGCAGAAGCTAAACTCGGTGAGACCATTACCGAAGCAGTTATTACCGTACCCGCATACTTCGACGACTCACAGCGCCAGGCTACCAAAGATGCCGGAGAAATTGCAGGACTGAAAGTCCGCCGTATTATCAATGAACCTACGGCCGCGGCATTTGCGTATGGATTTGATAAAAAGCAAGATCAAAAAATTGCAGTGTATGATCTTGGCGGAGGAACTTTTGATATTTCAATTCTTGATATTGGTCATGATACCGAAGAAGGACATTCTACTGTTGAAGTAAAATCTACGAATGGCGACACACATCTTGGCGGTGATGACTTTGATCAGCGCATTATTGAATGGATTTTGGCGGAATTCAAGAAAATGGAAGGTATTGATTTGAGTAAAGATCCATTATCTTTGCAACGTGTAAAAGATGCAGCAGAAAAAGCAAAGATTGAGCTTTCCTCAACTGTTGAAGTAGAAATCAATGAACCATTTATTACCGCAGGGTCAGACGGTCCAAAACACTTGAACATGAAGTTGTCTCGCGCAAAATTAGAAGAGCTTGTTATGGACTTGGTTGAAAAAACTATGATTCCTGTTCAAAAAGCCCTTGAAGATTCAGGATATAGTAAATCACAACTGGATGAAGTAATTCTTGTTGGAGGTATGACACGCATGCCACTGGTAATTAAGAAAGTTGAAGAATTTTTTGGCAAGAAACCAAATGCAAGCGTAAATCCAGACGAAGTCGTTGCTATGGGTGCAGCTATTCAGGCAGGACAATTGCAAGGAGATTTGGGCAAAGATATTCTTTTGCTCGATGTTACGCCATTGTCACTGGGTATTGAAACTATGGGAAGCGTGATGACCAAGCTCATTGAGCGCAATACCACAATCCCTACAAGTAAATCACAAGTATTTTCCACTGCTGCCGATAGCCAGCCAAGTGTAGAAATTCATGTCTTGCAAGGCGAGCGCCCCATGGCAGCGGATAATAAGACACTTGGACGATTTATTCTCGATGGTATTCCACCTTCTCCACGTGGTGTTCCACAAATTGAAGTTAAATTTGATATTGACGCAAACGGAATTCTTAATGTAAAAGCAACTGACAAGGCAACCAACAAAGAACAGTCTATCCGCATTGAAGCATCATCTGGACTTTCAAAAGATGAAATTGAACGCATGAAAAAAGAAGCCGAAGCACATGCAGGCGAAGACAAGAAGAAACAAGAACTTATTGAAGCGCGCAATCTTGCGGATACGATGGTTTACACCACAGAAAAAATGATGAAAGATGTTGAAGAAAAGAAAATTGAGGTGACTGATGATGAAAAGAAAAAAGTACAAGATGCGTTGGCAAAGGTAAAAGAATTAAAAGATAAAGATGACGTTGAAGCTTTGAAAAAAGCCGGAGAAGAATTGTCTACTGCGGCACAGGCTGTGGGCATGAAGATGTACCAACAAGAACAGGCCAACAAACAACCACCAACGAACGATCAGGGAACAGATAAAAAAGATGAGAAAAAGGACGAGGGACCGATTGAGGGAGAGGTTGTGGACGAGAAGAAGTAAGACATTGATTACACTGAAAAATTCGCAAATGGTAATCTTTTAATCTTTCAATCTTATAATCTTATTGCAACGTGGGGGCGGAGGAAATCTTCGCCCTTATGTGCTATAATAGGTGAGATTAATTTTTAATCAAATCCGTATGCTTCATTATTTTCACGAAAAACGTCGTCAACATCGTATGTGGGTATTACTTATCGGGCTTTTGCTTTTGTTATTTTTAACGGTAGCAACAGCACTTTTGTTTGGTATGAGTAAGACTGGACTTTTGGTGCTGTTTCCATTATTTGTCTTATTCATAGTATTGATTGATTTGGGGATTGAACACTACTAACACATAACATAAAACACGTATCACGTAACAGTTTATTTAATTGTTTGGTATGTGTTATGTGCTATGTGATGCGTGAAAAACTATGTCAAAGGATTATTATAAAATTTTAGGAATTTCTAAGGATGCAAGCCAAGACGAAATCAAAAAAGCATTTCGTAAGTTGGCGCACAAATATCATCCTGATAAGCAAGGCGGAGATGAAGCAAAGTTCAAAGAAGTAAATGAAGCATACCAAGTCGTCGGCGATGAAGAAAAGCGCAAAAAGTATGACCAGTTTGGTTCTGATTTTGATCAACAGGGTGGTTTTGGACAGGGAGCAAATTGGGAAGATTTTATGCGAGCCGCACGCGGACAAGGAGGTGGGGGATTTAATGCAAACTTTGGAGGATTTGATTTTGGTGATATATTTGGTGATATTTTTGGTTTTGGAGGAGGTTCACGGGGCGGTAGGGGGCAACAGCGAGGAAATGATATTCAAGTTGATGTTCAATTGGAGTTTCGTGAAGCGGTATTTGGTGTGGAAAAAGAAATTAGGCTCACAAAAAATAATCCTTGCGATGTCTGTAGTGGATCTGGCAATGAACCGGGAAGCAAAGTTACGACTTGTTCAGAATGCCATGGGCAAGGACAAGTTCGCCGTGTGCAACAAACAATTCTTGGTGCGATGCAGACAGTGGCTACCTGCCCGCGCTGTGACGGGGCAGGCTCTGTTGCAGAAAAGTCTTGCAAGCATTGCAATGGACACGGGATGGTGCGCAGTGAATCAAATTATAATATAAAAATTCCTGCTGGTATTGATGATGGACAATCTATCCGATTACCGGGAAAAGGCGAGAGCGCTGGAGCCGGGAGCCAAGCCGGAGATCTGTATGTGCGTGTTCGTGTGCGATCTGAACGCGGATTTGAGCGTGATGGAAATGATATCCACACCGAAGCTCACATTTCTGTAGTTCAGGCAATACTTGGAGATACGATTGAAATAGATACGCTTGATGGCAAAAAAAGATTAGTTATTCCGGAGGGGACACAATCACATCAACAGTTTAGATTAAAAGGGTTGGGTGTTCCTGATGTAAATGGTGGACGACGCGGGGAACAATTTGTAAAAGTGATTGTTGACGTGCCAAAGCGGGTGAGTAGAAAGGCAAAAAAAATATTAGAAGATCTGAATAATGAGTTAAATTAAAAGATTCTTTTATGCCCGAACTTTTTAGAAAACCATATTGTCCGATAGGCAGCGGCGCAGAAAGAGTGGTATATAACCATCCGGAAGATGAACGTAAAGTTATTGGTATTTTTCATGATTATGCCAGCGAGACTCCCGAGCAGGTTAAAGCCCGATTTTACTTTACGAAAATTTTGCATATAATATATCCTCATAATATACCGGATATACACCATGCAGGTACTGATCCACATGTGATTATTTCTGATAAATTAGATCTTGATGAGGACTATGTAAGATACTTTGAAGATCTAAGTGATTTTAGATATGTACATGGCTTTGTAGCTCCGCCTGAAGAATTAAAAGAAAGAGCAGAAAGAATAAAAGAAGAAAATGAACTAAATGTAGAAATACAGAAACTCAAAACCGCCTTGGGTTTAATAGTGAAAGATTTTGATGACGACCCGATAAATTTTAGTATAGGAAGTGACGGTAAATCAAAATATGTAGATACTTTTCCAGTATTATTAGATACCACAGACGGTGTGGTGGAGAATATTAATTTTGATGAATTGGAGCTTAGTATTAATAAAGTAAGTCTTTCGGAACAGGATCGAAAAAAGATAGACAGTCTGTTAGAGAGGTTGAAAAGAATAATTGAAGTTGCAAAAGACAAAAGAACGAGACGTGCATAGGAGTATGTAATAAAACTCCCTTAATGGGAGTTTTATATTTGTCAAAGTAATAGATTATCTACGTCGATCTAAAATCTTATTCACCTCCGCGTCAGCCTCTTTATTATTTTCTCGTAAGGTGTGCCTAATTTTTATTTTTTTAAATTGCGAAGTGAGGTTCCATGCTTGAATAAATAATTTTTGCAGTGTTGGCTCCTTTACTTTCCATCTGCCGTTTAATTGCTCGCATACTAATTTACTATCCATAACGCATTCGACTTCATCCGCGCCCAGTTCTTTTGCTTTTTTTAATCCGGAAATTACTGCCATGTATTCAGCATAATTATTGGTTTGTTCACCAAGATATTCACCATACGAGGCGACTGCATGTCCCTGTTCATCTTTGATGACAACGCCAGTGGCGGCTGGACCAGGATTGTTGCGTGAACCACCGTCGGTGTAAATAGTTAGTTTCATAGGGTAATGTCATTCCGAGGAGTCCGGAAAGAGACGACGAGGAATCTTTCTTACCGCGGATATATTTAATTCAATGTACTATGAGATAATATAGAGTTTTCTTAGGAAAGATCCTTCGCTCGTTCCTCGCTCAGGATGACAAACGCAAATCTACAATAGTCAATTGCAATTCTCTGGTTCCATTCCATTCATTCACACTAATTTCAAATACCAAATCAACTTTGTTGCCTGGTTTTAATTCATCACCCCAATTGGTTCCGTTACCATTTGTCTTGCACAAATCCCAACCAATAGTTTTATGCACTTTATTGCTATTTGATTTTACCATGATACGAAGATGTTTTCCAGCTTGGCCAACGGGTTTCATCTGATGAATAGTAAGATTGCGTGCGAGATATTTCGGTTTTTCATTTGCTTGCCCAAATGGTTCAAATTTTTGGAGTACGTTATATAGTTCCCATGTCACATGATCAATATCAATTTCCGCATCTATAGATACTTTCGGTGTGGTATCAATTTCCGTAGCTTTGCTATAGAAAATTTCTATAAGTTTATTTTGAAATAATTCTAGAACCTCTTTATTTTTGAGGGTAAAACCGCACGCCATGGGATGCCCGCCAAAACGATCAAAGTATTCAGGCATGGTTTGTAGACATTCAATAATATCAAATCCTTCAATACTTCGGCCAGAACCAGTAATTTCCCCACCATTTTTTGCCATGACTATCGTTGGTTTATAATATTTTTCTTTCAATTTCCCTGCAATAAGACCGACAATTCCTGTGGACCATTCTTGACCTAACACAAATAACACGGGTTTATCCATTTGGCCGGGCTCTATCTGCTTGATTGCATCTTTTACCAAGCTCTCAGTTAATTTCTGACGTTCCTGATTATTTTGATTTAGTTCAAACGCAAGATTAGTTGCTTCAGCCCCATCTTGCGTCATCATGAGGTTGTATGCGGTGTTTGCATGATTCATGCGTCCCGCTGCATTGATGCGAGGAGCTATTTGGAATCCTATTGTTTCGGTAGTAAGTTCATGTTTATGTCCTCCTTCTTCATCCAAAAGCCGCGCCTCGAGTAATAATTTTTGCAAGCCAAGACGTTTGGTTCTGTTGAGGACAATAAGTCCATATTTTGTGAGAGTTCGCGATTCTCCCACGAGCGGTACCATGTCTCCAACAGTGGCAATAGCGACCATATCGAGAAGCCATTTTTCGTGAGCTTCGTGAGTGAGATCATTGTTTAATTTCTGTCCGTTTTCTTTATGTTTTCTGAGGAGTCCTTGGACTAGTTTGAACGCGACAGCTCCTCCCGCAAGGCCTTTATCAGGGTATGTTTCATCTACTACCTTCGGGTGAATAATCGAAATGGCAGGCGGTAGGACAGTTGGAACCGTATGGTGATCTGTCACGATCGTATCTATCCCGTGTTCTTTGGCTTTTGTTATCTCTTCTATATTGCTAATACCGCAGTCGCACGTAATAACTAGATTTATTTTTTCTTCAATAAATTTCTCAACGGTGTTATTATTGAGCCCATAGCCGTCTATTTCACGATGCGGGAGAAATATATCGACATGCTTTGCGCCCAGTGCTCTGAGAGTTGAAACAAGAATAACTGAAGCAGAAACTCCGTCCGCGTCATAATCTCCATGTATGACTATTTTTTCATTATTTTCAATCGCCTTAAAAATACGTTCAATTGTTTTATGGATGTCCTTGAATAAAAAAGGATCATGAATATTTTTTGTATAGTCGGGATTGAGGAATTCATCAATATCTTTTTGTGTACGAATATTTCTGTGGAATAACAAATTTGCCACGATTTTGGGTAGTTTTGGATGCTCATCGTAAAAAGATTGTGGAGGAAGGGGGAGGATATCCCATTTTTTTTGCATGCTATAAATGTGGGATTTTAGTAAAATGCTGGCAGTATACTAAAAAATACCATCGCGGCAATCCCGAGAATAGATATGAGCGTCCAGAGGACTTTCATTTTTTTGCTTCCGTACATAGAGTTGAATTTTTAATTTTTAATTTCAAATTTCAAAACAATTTCAAAATTGTAAATTATAAATTAGAAATCATTGTTACTAGCGCTTGAGTACCGCAAGATACGCTTCAGTCGGTATATCCACTTTCCCTTTACCCATTGCCATCATTTTCTTTTTTCCTTTTTTTTGTCGGTCGAGTAGTTTATTTTTTCGGGTGACATCACCACCATACAGTTTTGCAGTCACATCTTTGCGCAATGCAGATAATCGTTCAGCCGCTACCACTTTGCCGCCAATTGCTGCTTGAATTTTTATCACAAATTGTTGTTTTGGCAAGGTGTCTTTGAGTGAGTTGACAATTGTTTTTCCAACTTTGTGTGCATCCTCTTCCCATACAAGTGTAGACAATGATTCGGCTTTTTCATCAGCCACTAGAATATCAAGACGCACCACTTTTGTTTTCTCATAGTGCTTTAGTTCATAGTTGAGCGACGCATATCCGCTCGTGACAGTTTTTAATTTATCATAAAAATCTGTAATAATTGACGCAAGGGGCATTTCGTAATGGAGCATCGCGCGTTGATGGCTGCCTGCGCTTAGATATTCAGTATTTTTATATCGTCCTTTTTTTTCCGCAATTAATCCCATGACATTTCCGATAAAATCTTCCGGAGTAACTATATCTACATCCATCCAGGGCTCTTCTACGGTTACAATGCTACTAGGTTCTGGCAAATCTTGGGGGCTTTTTACAATCAGTTCCTGGCCATTTGTTCTCTTTACTCGATAGGCGACGCTTGGCACGGTAACAATAATGTGAAGGCCGAATTCACGCTTAAGCCGTTCCTGAAAAATGTCGAGATGGAGCATTCCCAAAAAACCACATCGAAATCCAAAACCAAGTGCTTGAGAATGTTCTGGTTCAAAAAAGAGTGACGAATCACTAAGTTTTAATTTTTCAATTGCATCGCGCAGAGCAGAGTAGTCATCTCCTTCTTTGGGAAAAATTCCAGCGAATACCATTGGTTTAATATCCTTATAACCGTGTAACGCTTCGAGTGCTGGATTATCTTTTAACGTAACCGTATCACCAACACGTACGTCTGAAAGTTCTTTAAGTCCGCTTACCACGTATCCAATCTGTCCATTTCCAAGTGTGGAGTCAGACATGAGTTTTGGTGAAAAATGTCCGAGGTCGAGAACTTCCGCTGTCGCGCGTGTTTTCATGAATTGAATTTTGTCTCCCTTTTTTAATTCTCCATCAACAATACGTATGGATGCGACAACTCCGCGATAATCATCATAAAAGGAATCAAACACCAGTGCGCGAAGAGGTTCTTGTGCTGTTTGCTTGGGTGGAGGAACCCTTTGTATAATTTCTTCGAGCAGTTTTTCTACACCTTCTCCTGTTTTTCCTGAACAATGCAAAATGTCTTCGCGTTTACACCCAAGAAGATGAATAATTTCATCAGTTGTCTTTTCAATATCTGCATTAGGTAAGTCTATTTTATTGAGAACCGGAATAATGGTGAGATCTTGTTCAATTGCCAAATACAAATTACCAATCGTCTGTGCCTGCACTCCCTGCGTTGCGTCGACAAGGAGTATAGCCCCCTCCACTGCGGCAAGACTGCGTGAAACTTCGTAGGTGAAATCTACGTGACCTGGGGTATCAATCAAATTTAGAATAAATTCTAAATTTGCAATTTCGGATCTAGAGTTTTTTAAGGAATAGTGCATTCTGACTGGCTGAAGTTTGATGGTGATACCGCGCTCTTGCTCCAGTTCCATCTGGTCTAATAGTTGTGCGTGCATCTTTCGTTTTTCAACAGTTCCAGTCAATTCCAAAAAACGATCTGCGAGCGTAGATTTTCCATGGTCAATATGTGCAATGATGCAAAAATTACGGATAGTATCCATATTTTATGAGTATGTAGCCAAAACAACGCGAGTATTGTATCATCTCGTGTTTACATTGGCAAGGTATTCTATTGGTCCACAGGCTCAATTTCCGTACCTCGAAATTTGAGCCATTTCCGTTTAAGGCTTTGCTGAAAAGAGAAGACCTCTTCTAGTTTTAAAAGTCGACAGAGGACGAGATAGGTGATAAGTCCCACAGTTCCGCACACCAAACCTTGTGTCAAAATTCCCCAGAATTTTTCCATGTCTACCACAAGAGACATTGGTTTTTTGAGCAGTTGTATGACAAATCCCATACCAAGGACTGCCACCGACATTTTTATAATTGATATAACAATACTTTTTTCATTAAGTCCATGCGTTTTGTGGCGGAGGAAAATCCATAATAATGCTGTCTGGATAATCATACTTGCTGAATACGCGCATGCCAGACCAATAACGCCAAATGATTTGGCAAAATATAATGCGGCGAGTACGTTTACCAGGGTAGAACACATGCCGATAATGAAAGGCGTCCAGGTGTCTTGAAGAGCATAAAACGCTCGAGCAAGCATAGGTATGAGAGACTGGGCAAAAAGAGAAATAGAAAAGAAAGCCAATGTTTGAAAGGTGAGAACCGTTGCGTCCCAATCAAATTTTCCCGTGCCCAGTGTTACGCGTACAATTTGCGCGCGTAAAATAATAAACAAAATAGTGAGGGGCAAAATGAGAAATAATATCTGTCGTGTTGTAGAAGAAATGCGATCTACAAATTCTTGTTTTTTATTTTGTGCCGCGAGTTCAGCAAGGACAGGGAATATTGCCATACCAAATGAAATCCCCACAATCCCCGAGGGGACCGATTGCAAATTATCTGCGAGGTTAAAAATAGTAAGACTCCCTGAGACAAGCAGAGAACCTATTATAGTGATGGCTACTTTGTTTATTTGTTGTGTTGCCATGCCAAGCGTCCGTGGGATCAGTAGCCATCCAATTTTTCGTACGGACGGATGTTTCCATAATAATAATGGCCTAAAATTGAATCCATAATGGATAAGAGCAGGAATTTGGATGCATAAATGCATGAGTGCCCCAAGTATAACTCCATAAGCAAGACCGTTGAGGCCAAAGAGAGGTACAAATACCGTTACTCCCACGATAATGCCTATGTTATACATGATGGGAGTCAACGAATAAACCAAAAATGCTTTGTATGATTGAAGCACACCGCTTATCACGCCGCTAATGCCTAATAGTACCGGGCTTAGGAGCATTATGCGGGTAAATGTCAGCGTTAACTCATACTTACTTCCTAAAAAACCAGGAGTCAATTTAGTCACGAGTTGTGGCGTGAATATGTAGAGGATGAGACATACGATGGTTAGAGTGAATGCAAGAATGGTTATGACTGAGTTTGTCACGCGTCGAGCTTCTTCTTTGTCTTTTACCAAGAGTTCCATAAAAACAGGGATGAAGCCAGCAGAGAGAGCTCCCACGACGACAATATTATATACAAAGTCAGGAATGCGAAATGCAGCATAATACGCATCCATAATATCGCCCGCACCGAAGTAGTGGGCAAATAGACGATCACGCACGAGACCTATAATTCTACTAACTAAAGACGCCGCTCCAATAATGATAGCGGCGCCGGTAATACTGTTGTATTTTGTTTCAAGTAAACGAGATAAGACCATATTTAGAATTTGCGTGTTTGAATTGTGTATCGAACAAATTCTTTAGAATATATGATGTGACTGAGTGAGCGCATTATTCTATAGGAATATTTACGGTCAGTGAAATGTAATCAGTGAATTTTGTTTCTTTGTTATCCATAGTGTAGAGCACACCATCCGTCTTGTCTTTGCTAAATGTGAATTGTTTTATTGTGTCTGTTTCACTTACATTCATAATGGTAAAACCATTTTTTTCTAGTTCTTTTTGATAATATTCTAGAATAAAATTTTGGCTTGCGGAAAGATTGAGCCATTCTAATTTGAATACGTCTCTATGATCTGCAATCGGTCGCGCCATAAATGCAATAAATTTTTGCCAATTTGTCATGCCTGGCTCTTCGGTATATAGGACAGGAACATATTTGTGCTCTGTGTCGAGGAAGATGACGACGGGGGAGATAATGAGTTTTGGAATGTAGGCAGCTGCTTCGACTCCACGTCCGCGCTCCTTGCCTGAGGTATGAGTAATGGTCTCAACATTATCCTTGTCGTATATAGGAATTGTCTTGATGAATGTATTGGGAAGCTCGCGGAGTTGCTTGGCCTGGGGTCCCATGGTGAATTTTATAATGAGAAGAGAAATGATAAATAAAATAGTAAAACAACCGCACCCGGTGAGACAGGTACGTTTCAGGCACGACCGTTTTTTATTGAGTTCTTCGAGAGGAGGTTCTTTTATTTCTATTTTATCTATTTCTTGGCGCATAGTTTGGAGATAGTATAACAAATGAGCCTGCAAATATCAATCTTAGCTGTAAGCAAGATTTTTTGAATATGTTTTTGGATTAGGCATTGGGTAAGGAGACCAGAAACCAGATTTTTTCTGATTTCAGGTTTCTGGTTTCCTAACCCAAATTCCTGTAACTAACTTTTAAAAATGATCATATATTGTTATACTACTCATACATATTTAATATCAAAATTATGTTCATCCAATTTTGTGGCGCGAGCAGAGAGGTAACCGGTTCATGCTATGTGTTAGATACAGGTACAAAAAAAATACTTATCGATTGTGGAATGTTTCAGGGCTCTGATTTTAATGCAGGAAAGAATCATGATGATTTTCCATTTGACCCAAAAAGAATTGATGTGGTGTTGGTCACGCATGCGCACCTTGATCATATTGGACGTATCCCTAGACTAGTCAAAGAAGGCTTTGATGGACACATATTCATGACCAAAGCGACATGCGAGTTTGCCAAGCTTATCTGGGATGACGCATATCAAATTATGGAACATGATAATCGTAAGTTTGGTTATCCTGTTTTGTTTACACCCGAAGATATTTCAGCCGCACAGAGCCAATGCAGGGGAGTTGATTATCATGAAGTGCTCGATATAGGGAACGGTATTACCGCCATATGGAAAGACGCAGGGCATATTTTTGGTTCGGCATTTATTCAGGTCATTGTTGGAAATAAAACGATAGGTTTTTCAGGAGACATTGGTAATGAACATGTGCCAATAATAAAAGACACTGAGCCATTAGATCAGGTTGACTTGTTGCTGTGTGAATCAACCTATGGTAACCGAATTCATGAAAATGTTGATACACGGAGAAATTTGGTGTTAGACGCAGTCAGATTTGGTGTTGATAGGGGAGGAACAATTATGGTCCCTTCTTTTTCATTGGAGCGTACCCAGGAATTGCTCTATGAGTTAAATACACTGAGTGAATATGACAAAACACTTCCCAATATTCCTATTTATTTAGATAGTCCACTTGCGATTGACGCGACACATGTATATACCAAGTATCCAGATTATTATGACGCAGAGGCAATGAAGCGCCACACGGTTGGTGATGATTTTTTAGATTTTCCTCAATTACATGCCACGCATACAATTGAAGAATCAAAGCGTATAAATCGCGTACCCGGTCCCAAAATGGTAATAGCAGGTGCTGGCATGATGAATGGTGGAAGGATTTTACATCATGCTTTGCGTTATTTGTCAGATCCTTACTCAACATTACTCATCGTTGGTTACCAGGCCGAAGGAACTCTTGGGCGTCGATTGTATGAAGGAGCTAAGCATGTAAAGGTTTTTAATGAAGATGTGGACGTACATTGCCGAGTGGAAGCCATCGGCGCTTTGTCAGCTCATGGAGACCAGAAAAAACTTTTGAAATGGGTTGGAACGGGTAGGAAAAAACTTAAAGAAGTATATTGCACGCATGGCGAGCCAGTCGCGGCCACAGAACTTGCTCATCGTATAAAAGATACTATCGGTGTTGAGGCGTTTGTGCCGGAATATCTCGAAAAGATTGAAATATAATAAAATTATGAATGATAAATGATATATGATAAATGTTTATCACTTATCATTTATTTTATTTATTGTTTGTTTTAGAAGTCCTCTTTTATGAAAAAAATATTGTTAGTAATGAGTTTATTCTTGCTTGCACCAGGTATTTTAAAAGCGGAAGCTATTGACTCCGACAATGATGGTCTTTCTGATTCAGACGAAGCACTGTATTATACGGACCCTAATAATCCTGATACCGACGGAGATACATTTTTGGATGGGGTAGAAGTGGCACACGGCTATTCCCCACATAAAGGGCCAAGCGTGGCAATGCATCAATTTGATTATGATAAAGATGGTTTGAATGATTGGCTGGAACATTGGTTTAAATCTGATATTGGTAAAGGGGACACAGATGGAGATAATGTGAATGATTTTGATGAAGTTATGCGCGGAAATAATCCAATTGATATTTCTACTTCAACTCAATTTGCGCGATGGATAGAAGTGGACAGAACACAGCAGAGGTTGAATTATTTTGTCGATAAAGTGAAAGTTTTGAATCTTCCTGTCTCCACAGGTAACCCCGGCACAGAAACACCCACTGGGGATTTTAGTATTTTAAAAATGATTCCGACGAAGGCGTATATTGGCATTGACTATAATCTACAAAATGTAAAATGGAACATGGAATTTAGAAAGGGCGGTTATTATATTCATGGTACGTATTGGCACAATGATTTTGGAATTCGCACTCATTCACATGGTTGTGTGAATCTTTCTACACCTGATGCAGAACTTTTGTACAAATATATGGATATTGGCGTGCCCGTGAAAATTATTGGCGAGACGCCGAAGAAGAGAAATATCGGGACGTAAAAGATATTGAAAAAATACTAAAAAAATACTTAAAGAATATTAAAATGATATTGGGATATTAAAGATATTAAAAAATTGGAAAATGGAAATTAGAAAATTAAAAAAACAAAAAATCCACCTCAACAGTGGATTTTTTATCTTCTTTCCATTACCTCGTAGAGATAAGAAAAAGATGACCCAGGTTGATGTATGTATGTGTTCCACACACAACATACAAACACAACCTGTCGCCGGTCCGGATTTTACCAGACGCGACCATTCCGGGGTTTTCACCCGGCTAGTAATGAACAGGGATTCTTACCAAGTGGTGCATACTCGATAAGAATTCGCAGTGCACATTCATGTGCACCACTCTCGGTCGGGGTTCATAGCGCGGGCTCGGGTGGGGGGCATACTCCGTGGACGTTACCTCCCCAAGTACCTCTGTCTGCGCTAGCCGTGTCCTCATTTCTTGAGAAATAGCGGTGCTGTGTGGAGCACCTTCAACCGCTATGCTCAAGTATGTCCTTTGTGGCACGGAGTTTGTCTACATATATTTATGTTATATAGACAGACTTTGTATCATAAAAACAACATACTATATCATAAATTTGCCTTTTTGTCAATAATATGGTATCATTTTATATGAATTTTAGCTTATTTTAGCTAAAATAAGCTAAAATTTAAACTCAAAGCGCCTTATAAACCATCAGGATCTCCCGCCTTCACTAAAGTTTCGGCGGGCAGGCAACCAGACTTAGTGTGAAATTTAAACTTAAATCAAAATTTAAACCATCCGGTAGTCAACCCGAAGCAATCCAGGGTCTTGTTTCAGGTTTGAAAAAAGATATGCGAACGCAGACACTTCTTGGTGTAACTGGCTCAGGAAAAACATTTACCATTGCAAATGTCATTGAACAAGTTCAAATGCCCACACTCGTTATTGCTCACAACAAAACGTTGGCTGCACAATTGTGCAATGAATTTCGTGAGTTTTTTCCAGACAACGCAGTTGAATATTTTGTGTCGTATTATGATTATTATCAGCCCGAAGCATATATTCCATCATCTGATACGTACATAGAAAAAGAAGCACAAATAAATCAAGAAATTGATCGGTTGCGTCATGCCTGCACCCAAGCATTATTGTCCCGTAATGACGTTATTATTGTTGCATCTGTTTCTGCTATTTATAATCTGGGCAATCCAAAAGATTATGAAAAAGAAGTAATTCACGTGCGGCTTGGCGAAGAAATTGATAGGCGCGGGATGATGGAGCGTTTGATTAACATGCAATATGAACGCACGAATGCAGATTTAAAACGAGGACAATTCCGTATGCATGGTCAAGTTTTTGAAATTGTTCCGGTGAATGAGGAGCGAATTTATCGGTTTGAAATTAGCAATAAAATTGATCTTATTGAATTGGTAGATCCGGTTACGAGGAAAATTATAATGTCATCTGAACGAGGCCCCGTAAATTCGCTTCGCTCGCACGGGGCAAACGTCCTTTCGGACGTTTGGTTTTTTCCCGCAAAACATTATGTCATATCAGAATCCGAAAAAAACAGTGCGTTTACATCTATACGCGCAGAACTAGAAGAACGTCTGGCTTATTTCAAAAAAACAGGAAAAGTTTTGGAATACGAACGATTAAAACGCAAGACAAATTATGATTTGGAGATGATTGAACATATTGGATATTGCAATGGTATAGAAAATTATTCGCGACAATTTGACGGGCGTAAGGAAGGGGAGCCGGCGTTTACATTAGTAGACTATTTTTTGTATAGCAGTGAACATAGTAATAATATACGAACTACGACGAAAAGTCGCGAGGCGACATCGTCGCTTTACGCGAAATCTACGAAAATACGAAACGAACACCGAGGATTTTTGACAGTGATTGATGAGAGTCACGTTACATTACCTCAAATTCGTGGGATGTTTAATGGAGACAGGGCACGAAAAGATACACTTATTGAACACGGATTTAGGTTGCCGAGCGCACGGGACAATAGGCCCCTCACCTTTGATGAGTTTGTTGCGCGTACACAGAACATGATTTTTGTGTCTGCAACGCCTACTGATTACGAATATCAGCATAGTGAACAAGTAGTAGAACAGATTGTAAGGCCTACGGGTTTGGTCGACCCAGAGATTATTGTCTTGCCGGTGACCGGAGGAAAGGGAAAAAAGTCACAAGTAGAGGATATTATTGAAAGAATCAAAGATCGTATTACAAAAGGTGAACGTACGCTTGTCACTACACTTACAAAAAAAATGGCAGAGGATCTCACGGATTATCTCAAGGATCAAAAGATAAAAGTTTCTTATCTCCATAGTGATATCTTGACGATTGAACGTATTGAAATTATTACTAAACTTCGCAAAGGAGAAGTTGACGTTATTGTAGGTGTTAATTTGTTGCGTGAAGGTTTGGATATACCAGAAGTTTCTTTGGTTGCCATTTTGGATGCGGACAAAGAAGGATTTTTGCGTAATGAAACGAGTCTGGTGCAGACTATTGGTCGCGCGGCACGTAATGTAAATGGACAAGTCGTGATGTACGCGGATGTTTCTACCAAATCAATAGAAAGTGCGATAAGAGAAACCAAACGTCGCCGTGAGATTCAACTTGCGTATAATAAGGAACATGGTATTACGCCCAAGACAATTGAAAAAAGCATTCGTAATATTCTTGAAGAATTTGGAATACATGTACGAAATACGAAAGGTACGAAATTACGAACTACGAAAAATAAGAGATTGTTGCAGTTGGATTTATCTGGTGATGCGCGTCCAATTGACGAAATTATCAAAGATAAAGAAAAACAGATGCGGGAAGCGGCAAAAGCTTTGGAATTTGAGTTGGCAGCCATTTTGAGAGATGAAATTAGGGAATTGAAATTAATGGGGAAAGTTGAGGTTGAAGCGGAGACTAAGAAAAAATTTAGAGGAGTTAAAGATAATTGATTATGCGTAGATTGAAAATAGCATTTAAAATTGTCTTGCTTGGTTTTTTTCTAGGTATTGGTTTTGTGTTGAGAAGTCAACTTGTTATTGATTCATATAAAAACGGAATATATTATGCAGTTGATCAAGTTCCAACCACGACTATTGCATTAGTCTTTGGTGCGGGAGTAAAAAGAGATGGAACACCTTCAGACGCATTGCGTGATAGAGTTCTAACTGGGGTTGAATTATACAAAGCAGGCAAAGTTAAAAAAATATTAATGACAGGGGACAATGGAAGCAATAGGTATAATGAAGTTATCCCTATGAAAAAAGTGGCGACAGATGAAGGGGTGCCAGAAGAAGATATTGTACTTGATTACGCAGGATTTCGGACGTATGATAGTTGTTATCGGGCGCGAGATATTTTTGGCGTGACAACAACTATTGCAATTTCTCAAGAATTTCATTTGCCGCGCATTTTATATATTTGCAATTCACTTGGCGTGCAAACGGTAGGAATTTTTGCAGATAGACAAAATTATGTTGATGAATCCATATGGGCTGTGCGCGAATTTCTTGCACGATTTAAAGCGTGGTATCAGGTTGAACTTACTCATCCATCGCCAAGGTATCTTGGCAAGAAAGAGCACATATTATTATAATGAGCTAGGTGAAACCTAATTACGGATTAAAAAATCTCCTTATAAGGAGATTTTTATTTGCGAAATATGTAAACATCTGTGTCATCCATGTTTTATTTAATGTCTACTTCTACATCATTACTATATTCACCGCATGCATCATCTACTACTGCGCATACGCGGAAGTGAGCTACCCCGAGAGGTAATCCACTCCAGACTTTTTCGCGATGAGTAGGTCCGCGCTCAAACCACCAAAGACTGGGGAATGTGGGGTTGGAATCTGTTCCATACACAATACGATAGCCTTCCTCGCTTTCTAAATTGGTAGGTACATTCCATTCAAATTTCACGGTTGCATCTCCAAGTGCATTTGCAGTCAATGCGATTTGTTGTTGATTGTCTGTATCTTGATTATCTGTTGAAGTTGTCTCTTGGTTTGGCGTATCAGCTGGTTTTGATGGTATATTTGAATTATCTTGCACAGTATTTGAACATCCCGCACCCACAAATAGAAGAGTACATACGGAATAAAGAAGAATCTTTTTCATACGCATGTATGTTATGAATTATTTTTTGGTTTAAAATCGAGTGAGAGAGAATTAATACAATAGCGTTTGCCCGTAGGTTGTGGGCCGTCATTAAATAAATGTCCCAGGTGACCGCCACAATTTTTGCATACAGCCTCGATCCTATTCATTTCATGTCTTGTATCTGATATGAGCTCCACACGGTTAGATTGTACCATATCTGAGAAACTTGGCCAACCAGTGCCTGAGTCAAACTTGTTTTCCGATGAGAAAAGTTCTGCACCGCAATTAGCGCATGTAAATATTCCATTTTCGTGATGATTGAGGTATTTACCCGTGAATGGCGCTTCTGTTGCTTTGCTAAAGACTATGTCGCATTGTTCTGGGCTGAGTTTAGGGTTTTTTTGGTTTTGATACATATGAATATATTAGTTGACAAATCATACTTTGTAAGTATATAATGCCTAAGTTCTTTATTCAATAGACCTATTATATACCCCAAGTTTGTGGGGCTTTTTGTGTATTTACGGATTACAGATAATACGGATTTACTTATAATATTGTCCAAAATCCGTAAATCAGGATTATCCGTAATCCGTAAGCTATTATGCAAGATAAAATCATCATCCGCGGTGCTCGAGAACATAATCTAAAAAACATTAATCTCGAACTTCCACGTAATAAAATGGTTGTGTTTACTGGGCTGTCTGGATCAGGCAAGTCCAGTTTGGCGTTTGACACTATCTTTGCCGAAGGCCAGCGCAGATATATAGAAAGTTTGTCGGCATACGCACGGCAATTTTTGGGTAATATGCATAAACCCGATGTGGATGAAATAGAAGGACTAAGTCCTGCGATTTCAATTGATCAAAAAGCGCACAGTGCAAACCCTCGATCAACTGTTGCCACGATTACAGAAATTTATGATTATTTGCGCGTACTGTATGCCCGCATAGGAGAACCACATTGTCCGGTTTGTAACACCAAGATTGAAAAGATGACAGCTGATGAAATACAAGCACGTGTTACATATCACATAACACATAACAAAGGCGACAAAGAAATGACAATTTTAAGCCCAGTAGTAAGGGGCAGAAAAGGAGAGTATTATCAGATGCTCTATGACATGTACAATTCTGGATTTTTGAATGTGCGGGTTGACGGGAAAATGAAGTCATTGAAAGATCGGATTATTCTGAGCAAAAATATTAAACATTCAATTGAAATCGTAGTAGATAAAATGGAGTTTAGAGTTCAGAGTTCTGAGCTCGAAGATGAAGACAAACAACGATTGGCTGAAGCAGTCGAGCGCGCGATAGATTTATCAGACGGGCTGTGCACGGTTATCTATCCAGATGGTATAGAACAAATATTTAGTACGGAATATTCATGTCCGAATGACGGTTTTAGTTTTCCAGAAATTGAACCGCGCTTATTTAGCTTCAATAGTCCATATGGATATTGTGATTATTGCACAGGACTTGGAACCAAAGAATTATTTAGTGAAGAAGTGTGTCCCAAATGCCAAGGCAAGCGTCTGAATGTCAATGCACTGAGTGTAAAAATAATGGATAAAAATATTTGGGAAGTGACCACATTGACTATCTCTGATTCAAAAGAATTTTTTGAGAAGCTTTTCGATTTTTTGGAACCAAAGAAACTTGAAATTGCAGGGGCAGCAATTAATGAGATAAATAACAGGTTGAGGTTTATGTTTGATGTGGGTTTGCACTATTTATCGCTCAATCGCAGAGCAGGCACATTGTCGGGAGGCGAGGCACAGCGTATTCGGCTTGCGTCTCAAGTAGGCCAGCAGTTGGTCGGAGCATTGTATGTGCTTGATGAACCCACAATTGGCTTGCACCAAAAAGACAATGACCAGCTCGTATCAACCCTACGCAATTTATGTGATATTGGTAACACCATTATTGTGGTTGAACATGATGAAGATACTATTTTGGCAAGCGATTGGGTTGTGGATATTGGACCGGGGGCTGGAGTACATGGTGGGCGTGTGGTATTTTCTGGTCCGTTGCAAGAATTATTGAATAGTGTTAAAAAGGAAAAGAAACCGGAAACCGGAAACCGGAAACTAGAAACTACAAGTGTCATCGGTAAATCTGGATTATCTGGAAATCCGGATTATCTGCAATGTAAAATATATGGAGACGCTACGAAATCTTTGACTGGTAAATATTTGCGCGGAGAAGAAAAAATAGATATACCAGACAAACGGAGAAAAGTTGATAGTTCAACACCAAAATTAAAAATTAAGGGCGCACAAGAGCATAATTTGAAAAATATTAATGTTGAAATTCCTTTGCGTCGTCTTGTGTGTCTAACAGGTGTATCTGGGTCAGGCAAATCTACGCTCATGCATAGTATTTTGTATCGCTCAGTTGCCAATCGTCTTAATCATGTAAACAAGCACATTGGTAAACATAGAGAAGTTTTGAATACAGAGTATATTGATAAAATAATCCGTATTGACCAGAGTCCGATTGGACGAACACCGCGTTCAAACCCTGCAACTTACACTAAGGCATTTGATTATATTCGAGAATTATTTGCGGCGACTCCCGAAGCCCGTATACGAGGATACAAAAGCGGACGTTTTAGTTTCAATAGACCAGGTGGACGATGCGAAAACTGCGAAGGACGCGGAATATTAGAAATTGAAATGCATTTCTTGCCTAGTGTACAAATAGAATGTGATGTGTGCAAGGGCGAGCGTTTTAACCAAGAAACATTGCAAGTGCATTACAAAGAAAAGAATATCTCAGAAATTTTGGATATGACCATAGAAGAAGCAGAAGAATTTTTCAAAGATATTCCGTTTATTTATGATAAATTGAAAGTACTGAATCAGGTTGGCTTGGATTATCTCACGCTCGGGCAATCTGCTACGACACTATCTGGTGGTGAGGCGCAGCGTATTAAATTATCTCGCGAACTTGCAAAAAAGGGGACGAGCAAGACATTGTATTTGCTCGATGAACCGACTGTTGGGCTTCATTATGACGATGTAAAAAAATTAATAGACGTTTTGCAACGTCTTGTTTCCCAAGGCAATACCGTTATGATTATTGAACACAATTTAGATATTATCAAAAATGCAGATTGGATCATTGATCTTGGACCTGAAGGTGGGGATAAAGGTGGTGAAGTTGTTGCTATTGGAACGCCTGAAGAGGTCGCAAGAAAAGCAGGAAGCTATACGGGACAGTATTTGAAACGAGTGTTAAAATAAAAATGATGAATGCAAAATGTTAAATGATGAATGTGAAATAGTTGTCTTCTAATTTTATTCATCATTCTGTATTCATAATTTTTCATTTAGTATTGTCTCAATCAACATGTTCGCAATCTTTCCATTCCATTCCTCATATTGTGCTTCGTCTTTGTCGAGGAGGCCCGGACGTGAGTTTAGTTCCACTAGTTTAAAACCTTTTTCTGTATTCATGAAATCGGCAGAGTAAAGGAGTGGCCGATAGTGATCCACCTTTTTTTGAATGCCTTGTACTATATCAAGTACCTCAGGAGGTAATTTGCTAAGTGGCACAGTGCGCATAGTGCCTCCTTGTGCTACATTAGCAAGAAAGCTTCCTTCTTTGGGAATTCGAACTGATGCATGGGATGCCTCGCCATTGATTACTTCTATTCTCAAATCATGATTGCCAGTGACTATTCCTGGTATTCCAATTTGTGCATCGAGAAATTTTTGAAGCAACACATCGTGCCAATCTTCGTATAGTGCTTTATGTACCTCATTTGTTGTAACAATAAAAACCCCGCGTCCTTCGGTAAGAAAATTTTTTTTAAGAACGATACGCGTTTCTGGTGCTAGACTATATTCTTTTGCCTTGGCAAGAAAATCTTCATATGAATTGAGGAGATCAGTGTGTGGAGAAATATCGGGAAACTGCTGTACGGTTAGATATTTATCCAAACACAAAAGGTCAAAGTCTGGGTGGTTAATAATTGGACAATCATAAATTTTTGGAATTGTGCTCTTGTCATCTCGATTAAAAATGAGGTCTGCTTTTATTTTTTTGTCATGTTCTGTAAGTTTTCCGTTTTCAAAATACCAACCATGCGAAAATACGCCTTTGCCCTCATAAGACGATCCGCGTACAATATATACTGCTATATCGTGTTGTCTGATATCGCGGATTACTTCTTGGTAAAGTCCAAAATATTCTTTATTAAAAGGATACCCCATGGGTTCGGGGTCAGAAAAGTAGATGGCGATTGTTTTCATAAACATTGATTACACTGATTATAATGGATTACACAGATATATATTGTATTTATCATAATCCTAAGCCCTTACATTGTCAAAGTTAAATAATAATAGTATATTGTAATGTGAATAATATGTTCAGATTTGATTCAAAAAAATTTCCTGATAAACCAGGTATTTATTTATTTTACAACTCACAGCGTGAGCTTATTTATGTTGGGAAAGCTACGTCTTTGAAAGATAGGGTAAGTTCTTATTTTAGTAATAGTAGAAATAAGAGTTTCCGGCCTATAGAATTATTGATCCATGAGGTCAAACAGATTACATATAAAGAAACGGATTCTGTGCTCGAAGCGATTATTTTGGAAGGGGAGTACATAAAGAAATTTCAGCCTAAGTATAATGTAGATTGGAAAGATGATAAGTCGTGGAATTACATTGTGGTAACAAAAGATGAATACACGCAAGTTAAAACAATACGACAACATGAATTTGACAATTTCAAATTTCAAATTTCAAATTTCAAATTTTCTTTTGGTCCCTATCCAGGATTAAAAACACGCGAGATGATGAAGATATTGCATCGTTTATTTTATATTTCGACGTGTAAACCGTGTCAGCCTGGTAAGCCATGTAGGCCTTGTTTATATTATGAAATGGGACAATGTTTAGGAGTGTGTACTGGAGAAATTAGCCCAAAAGATTATCAGAAGAAAGTTATTAGTCCCTTAGTTATGTTTTTGAGAGGAAATAAAAAAGGCGTCATTCGTCAACTTGAAAAACAAATGGAGAAAGAAAGCAAGAAAGAGAATTTTGAAGAAGCAGGGAGGCTTAAAATTCAAATAGAACATCTTAGGAAAATTCAAGATATAGCTCTTCTGAATAGTTCGTTTATCAGTGATCAGGGATCAGTGATCAGGGATCATCAATCACAGATCAACCGCATAGAAGGTTATGACATATCAAACCTAGGTACAACTGGTAAAGTTGGTAGTATGGTTGTGTTTGATGCACACGGTCCAGTAAAATCAGAGTATCGGAAATTTAAAATTAAGAATGTTGAGGGGCAGAGTGATGTCGACTGCTTGCGAGAAGTACTAGTTCGAAGATTGAGACATGGGGAATGGAAATTACCAGATATATTTTTGATAGATGGGGGAAAACCGCAGGTGAATCTATTGATTAATATCTTAAAAGATCATAAGATCAAAAGATCTGTAATAGGCATTGCAAAAGGTCCAGAACGAAAGCGTAATGATATAATTTTTGGCGATGAAGAACGCTCATTTATCCATTGGGTAAATAAAAATCAAGAATTATTAATTCAAGTGCGGGACGAAGCGCATCGGTTTGCGATTTCGTATCAAAAGACGTTGAGGAGAATTAGACATTGATTTAGACTGAAGTAAATATGGATTCAGACAGATTCGAAAGAGTCTGTTTTGTTTTTTGAAGTCTTCCTACAGAGGCGGACAGGTGTGGATAACATGGGTCAAAATGGTTGCAAAGGATTAATAAGTGGGATATAATGGGTGTACGTGGTGAAAAGTGGGGAATCAGTCTTCGCCCTCCTTATTGTCGGGCTACGCCTGACAAGAATGATAAATAAGGTGCTTGTCTATTTATCAACATACGTAAATTATGCTCATCGGTGAATATTCACACAATTTAGATGAGAAAGGTAGATTGGCTATCCCCAAAAAATTTCGCAGTGAACTTTCGAAAGGCGCTGTAGTTACGAGAGGTCTGGATAGCTGTCTTTTCTTATATACCAAAACTGAATGGAAAAAGCTCGCGGACAAGCTCGCTGCCTTGCCATTTTCACAAGCAAACACCCGCGCGTTTGCACGTCTTATGCTCGCAGGAGCTATGGATGTGGAAATTGACGCACAGGGTAGAGTTATTTTGCCTGAGTATCTTCGTACTTTTGCTGGTCTCAAGAAGCAGGTTATCGTTGCCGGTCTGTATAACCGTCTCGAACTTTGGGATCAGGGAAAGTGGGAAGAATATAAGTCACGGACCGAGAAAGACAGTAACGTTATAGCTGAAGAGATGTTTAGCCTAGGTGTGTAACTTTTATAATGTATTATCAAATTTCTAATTCACCTAATATCTAATTCACCTAATAAAAGTCAAAAATTTAAAATTAGAATTTGGGATTTTTATTAGATGAATTAGGTGAATTGTAATTTAGGTGAATTTATGAGCAGACATATTCCTGTGCTATTAAATGAAGCTCTTGATTCATTACAGCTCAAGCCCGGTATGAACGTCATTGATTGTACTCTTGGCGATGCAGGACATGCAGAAAAGATTCTTGAAAAAACTGAACCAAATGGCATGCTCATGGGCATTGATGCAGATATAGAAGCAGTGTTGCGAGCCAAACAATTTTTGTATCGATTTGAGGGGAGGACACGGTATGTTCGCGATAATTTTGAACGGATTTCAGACATTGTCAAAGAAAACAATTTTAAACCAGTAAATGGAATACTTATTGACCTGGGGTGGTCTAGCCCTCAGTTTGAGGAGCGAGGCAGAGGGTTTAGCTTTGCGAAATTAAATGAGCCACTGGACATGAAGTATGGAACAAATTTTCAATTTACAATTTTCAATTTACAAAATCCAACTGCGAGTGATTTGATTAATAACCTCGAAAGTCAAGAATTAGAAAAAGTGTTTCGAGAATATGGTGAAGAAAATTTGAGCAAGGAAATTGCGCAGGCTATTGTAGAGACCAGAAAAGAAAAACGAATAGAAAAAGTGGGAGATCTTGTTGAAATAATATTGCAGACATATCGTAAAAAATTAAAAAGCACAAAAGAGATTCCGTGGATTGGAGGTCTGCATCCAGCTACAAAAGTATTTCAAGCATTGCGTATCGCAGTAAATGATGAATTGGGGGTTGTCGAGCGAACATTGCCACAAGCAATTCAGGTGCTCGAACCAGGTGGGAGACTATGCGTCATCTCCTTTCATTCACTTGAAGACGGGATCGTAAAACATTATTTCAAGTCACAAGATACCAAATCAATTAAGATTATTACTAAAAAACCAATCGTGTGTGGCAAGGAAGAATATGAGAAAAATCCTTCTGCACGCAGCGCAAAATTGCGCGTTATAGAAAAATTATAATATGAATGCATATACAAAAAACAAAGTTACCATGCGTCAGCGTAAAGAAGCTTTTTATAAATTGGTATTGAGTACCTCATTTCGCGTGGGAGTTTGTTCCCTCATGGTATTGTTTGGTTTTTTGTATGTTTGGCAGACCAATACTATTTCTACCAAAGGATATGTAATGAGTGATTTGGAAAAAAAGATTCAGGAATTGGAACGTGAAACAAAGAAATTACAAGTAGATATCGCACAGCAGACTTCTATAGAGACATTGCAAAATCGTTTGTCAGGTTCTGGTCTTGTAGCAGTAAATGATGTTCAATATATGAATGTTCTTGGCAGTGCTGTTGCAAAGAGATAATGTATGAAATTGTCCACGTCCCCTTTATTGGGGATTTTTTGTTTTTTATGTTATAATGAAGGTGTAAAGTTTTAATGTTATAAAGTTGGAAGTTATAAAGTTTTGGATAAATTATTGTTATAACTGAGTTTGAAGATTTTCTAAGAGAAACAAGTCTTCTTTTATAAGAACTTTATAACTTGGAACCTTATAACTTTCAACTTCGTCGTATGTGGTTACTCGTCTTACAACGCATGGCATTTGAGGTGGTTATTGATATTTTGTATTTCCCCATATGGTGGTTTACCGCAGGAGCTCGTCACGCTCTTATGTTTTGTGTTAACTGGATTCGAGAAGTAAACGGGATGCTTGCGCCAGGTTTGTGGCTCAAAAATATTTTTGTACCCATGTTTGGACAATGGGACTGGCAGGGGAGAATTATGTCATTTTTCATGCGTGTCATGAATGTGATTGTGCGTACCATCGGGCTTATTATTTGGACTGCGCTTATGATGGTGGTATTTATTTTATGGATTGTTTTTCCTATATTTGTATTTTATTTGTTACTAGGGTCTGTGTGGACTTTACCTGTGTAGTTCATAGCCAATAGCCAATAGTTCATAGTCACGTCTATTGGCTGTGAACTACTGGCTAAGAACTATTTATGTTATTTACCAAAAATGAACCACTATCTGTCAATACATGTCCTCAGTGTCATGGTTTTGGGTATCAGGGATATAGGCGTTGTTCACTGTGCAAAGGCATGAGTATGGGGCGTATGGATAAAGATACTTTTGTATATTTTGGTGAACCTCTCACGTTGTATCATATTCGTATACGCAGAGCGCGTCGATTGGTAAATCGTCTGCGTATGGTCGGGGCAGTGCTCATATGGCTTTCGTTATGGGGTGTATTTTTTTATGACGTCATGCGTTTTGACCGCTGGGATTTATTGTTCACGGTTCAATTTTGGTTTGATACGATATTTCCTTTCAAATTATTCTTTTGGTTTGGTGTTATTGTACTGAGCTACGTAGGGTATCGATTCATTGTCATGTCTGACCCAAAACCAGAATTAACATATAGCCGTGCAGATAGCGCAAAACAACATGAAGACATGCAAAATCCAAACGCAGAATTCTCCTGGGCTTCCCTATACAAGATGAAAGGAAAAAAGCGCGTTGATATGGCAGACTATCTGACCGATGAAGCGCGTATGATGCTTGAAAATGCATATCTGAATGCCTACACCAATGGAAATCCTGCACTCACTATTGCTCATGTATTTCATAGCCTATTGAATGTTTCTTCGATTCGAAGTATTTTTATTCGTCTTGGAGTTTCAGTGAGCACTGTGCAGGCCAAAATTTCAGAATCATTCAAAAAATCAGTGCAAGGAGGCGGACAACCAGGGTTGTCTGACGAGGTTACACAGATGTTATTCCATGCGCATGTATTGTCTACATCGTTTAAAGATTCATACGTCCGTTCCACATCAATTCTTGTTTCGTGCGTACAACAATCAGAAGTTTTGCAAGAGATTTTGTATGATGTAAATGTTGATAATGAAAAACTTACCAATGTAGTAGAATGGGTGCGCGTGCGTGAAAAAATGTATGAACAATATAAAAAATTTGCAAAAGCAGCTTCGCATATCAGCAAGCACGGCATTGACCGGGCTATGACTGCGGTGAGCACCCCTTTTCTCAATACCTATAGCAAGGATTTAACCATTGCGGCAAAATATGGACAAATTAGCCAATGCGTTGCGCGTGATAAGGAAATTGAAGAAATATTTCGCATTATTGAAGGTGGAAGACAAAATGTTATTTTGGTAGGCGAACACGGCGTGGGAAAGATGTCTATTATCGAAGGTGTGGTATCGCGCATGGTGCAGGGCGATGCGCCACAACGTCTGGTAGATAAGCGTTTTGTGCAGATATCGACATCCGCACTTATGGCAGGGACGACAGTTGCAGGGGCGCAAGAACGTTTGATTCGCATTATGAATGAAGTGGGCCGTGCAAAAAATATTATTTTGTTTATTAATAATTTACACGACCTTACGGGCATGGCAGATACCCAAGGTGAAGGTTTGGATGTGTCAGAGGCTTTGGCAGAACATTTGAGCACTGGGCGGTTTATTATGTTTGCTACGACTCTGCCTGATGGATATGCGAAGCATATTGTAAATACAGAAATTGGTACATTATTTACCAAAGTAGAAGTCGCAGAAATGGATACCAACCAAGCAATTCAAGTATTGGAATCAAAGGCAGGCAGTGTGGAATACAAACATAATATATTTTTTTCGTACGATTCTATTGACCGGTGCGTGGTACTCGCAAAAAAGTTTTTTTATGATCAAAATTTGCCCGAGAGTGCTATGTCGCTTCTGTCCGAAGTGGCGAGTTTCGCGCGTTCACACAAAGGAGAAAATCATTTGGTCACTGCCGAAGATGTTGCTTCAATTGTGAGCGAAAAAACTGGTATACCCGTTACGAGTATTTCAGAAGATGAATCACAAAAATTATTGCGTCTTGAAGATGAAATGCACAAGCGGGTAATAGGTCAAGATGTGGCGGTTCAGATGGTTGCCAACGCCCTTCGCAGGGCTCGCGCAGATATTCGTTCCAAAAATAGACCTATTTCAAACTTTTTGTTTCTTGGTCCCACGGGTGTTGGGAAAACAGAACTTGCCAAAACAATTGCCCATGTTTATTTTGGCGGAGAAGAACGCATGATCCGTATAGATATGAGTGAATATCAGGACAAAAGCGGGGTGTATCGTCTTATTGGACAGCCAGGACAGCAGGGTACCGGACTTCTCACTGAAGCTGTACGGCAAAATCCGTTTTCTCTCATTTTGCTTGATGAACTTGAAAAAGCAGATCCAGATATTTTGAATTTATTTTTGCAAGTATTTGATGATGGTCGTCTTACCGATAGTGTCGGACGTGTAGTTGATTTTACCAACAGCATTATCATCGCTACGTCAAACGCAGGCACGAGTTATGTTCAAGATCAAATGAAACAGGGTGTTGATTTAGACGTGATTCGCGATCATCTCATTCGTGGTGAATTGCGCCAATATTATCGTCCAGAGTTTTTGAATCGTTTTGATGGCATTGTATTGTTCAAAGCATTGAATCGTGATGAAATAAAACAGATTGCAGGATTGATGTTGAAAGGTGTTGGCAAAGATCTTGAACTTCGCGGAGTTGAACTTCGGTTTGAAGATGCCGCTCTTGAAGCGCTTGCGGATGTTGGGTTTGATCCAGACTTTGGCGCGCGTCCTATGCGTCGTGCTATTCAAGACCGCATTGAAAATTATTTAGCAGAACTGGTATTGCAAAATAAATTACAAAGGCGTGATGTAGTGATAGTGGGCGAAGGGTGTCAGATGAGGGTGGAGCGTGGATAAAACAAAAACGTCCTTAGCACGTTCCCTCTCCTCGGTAGGAGAGGGACAGGGTGAGGTTATGGCTGCCTCAACCTCACCTGACCTCCCCTACTAGGGGAGGAACGTTTCTAAATTATTCTTTTGTGATTCGATATTCCGACTTTTTCAAAAATAAACCTCACTTTATTGAAAGGCGCAGGAGATTACGCAGGAATCAGACAATGGCAGAAAAAGTTTTATGGTATGAATTGAGAGATAGACGTTTGGGAGGGTATAAATTTCGTAGGCAATTTAGTATTGGTCCGTTCATAGCGGACTTTTATTGTCATGAGTGCAAATTGATTGTTGAAGTTGATGGTCCGATACATTATCAACAAATTGAATATGACAGGAATCGAGATCATTGGTTTAGAATTCATGGTTATATAACAAAAAGGTTTACCAATGATCAAGTATTATTTAGAAGGGAATATATGTTGCAAGATATTTTGGATTTGTGTAAAGAATTGAAAAGAAGAAAATATTAAAATATTTCTATACAACAAAACCCACCTGCATCTCCTTCGTATATGTCTGATATTCAGACACATACGCAGTCGCAGGTGGGTTTCGTCGTCCTTTCCATCGCGTCCCTCCTTGAACCGCGCCGACCGAAGTCGGAAGTTGTTCACGCCCGCCGTCGCCACCAGTAGACGAAGCGCTCGATGGGGATGGACAGCGGCCAGACCGCACCCCAGCTGAGCAGGAGGATGACGACAGCGATGGCGAGCATGAACCCCGCCATGAACTTGAGGATCACGTTGCTCGGACTGGGGAGCACATCGAGCCACTTCAACAGCTTGCCCAACATCGTGTGGTCGACCTTGGGGAGACACATGGCGGCGACGTAGAAGCCGACGGCGATCCACCCTGCCAGTGCCCCGATGTAAAAGAGAGTACTCATCGACGTCCTCCGCGCTGTGCGTCATTCGGCAAAATTCTCGGCGTCTACCGAGAAACTTGAGATAACGCTAACAAAGAGAGAGAGAGTTGTCAAGGAAACGTAAGTGGAGTAAAATACTCATGAAAATTATTATATGTACTTAGCCTATTTTTTTATCTCTTTTCTCCTTTGCCTCATTCTTACTGGCATTGTTGCTATTCTCATGCGAAAACTGGATGTAATAGACAGAGCAAAAAAGGATGAACGAAAAATTCATAAAAACAGTGTGCCTCTTGGAGGTGGGCTTGCAATTTTTGTGAGTTTTTTTGTGGTGATTGCATTTATTTTAAGTACGGGAAGATATTTTGAAATAGATGTTGTGCCGAGAAATATTCTTGGACTTTTTGTAGGAGGGTTAATTTTGATGATCGGCGGACTACTCGATGATAAATATGTACTCCGTCCGCGATATCAGATTTTATTTCCTGTGTTAGCAGCCCTTTGTATAATTGCGTTTGGCATTGGACCGCACGTTATCACGAGTCCTTGGGGTGGTATTATTGATTTATCAAAATGGAAAATTACGGTTGACGGATTGGGTACACTTGTAGTTGTTGCTGACTCACTCGTTTTCCTCTGGCTCATGGGCATGATGTTTACAACAAAATTTTTAGACGGTCTTGATGGCCTGGTGTCGGGTATTGTAAGTATTGGAGCTTTGATTATTTTCTTTTTGTCAATACAAAAACAATGGTATCAGCCAGACGTAGCGGTCTTATCTATTGTATTTGCGGGTACTGTTCTTGGTTTTTTGGTATGGAATTGGCATCCAGCAAAAATATTTTTAGGTGAAGGTGGCAGTTTATTTGCAGGATTTATGTTAGCATCTTTGGCTATTGTTTCTGGAGGAAAGATTGCAACCACACTATTAGTTATGGCTGTACCTGTTTTGGATGTAGTGCGCGTCATCGTTCGTCGTATTCAGAAACGCAAACCGGTATATGTAGGAGATAATGAACATTTGCATTTTCAGTTGCTTGAATCAGGAATGAGCCAAAAACAGACAGTAATTTTGTTGTATGCCATTGCGCTTTTGTTTGGTATTTCCGCATTATTCTTGCAGAGCAAACAAAAGTTGATTGCACTGGTGTTTTTGTTTATACTAATGCTATTAGTAGGGATATATTTCTCTAAAAGAAATGGACAAGGTAAAGAATGATTTATGTACGAAATACGAAAACTGCGAAAGGTACGAAAGTGTTATTTCGGATATTTCGTAGCTTTCGTATTTCGTACATGAGCTGTATATTATGTCATCAAAACCATTATCCAAAAAAATGTTATATTTTATCGGTATTTTTTTTGCTACTGCCATTTTTTTATTTTTTTGGCAACGGTTTCACTGGAGTAGTATGAGTATTTCTTTGAAAGATCAAGAATTGCATGTACTCGTAGCAAAGAATATATATCAACAATACAAAGGCTTGGGCGGAAGAAAACAACTTGCGCCGTATGATGGCATGATTTTTCCATTTTATTTACTTGATAAGCATACGTTTGTCATGAGGGACATGGAATTTCCCATTGACATTGTGTGGCTTAAAGATGGGGTAGTTGTGGATATTGCCCCCAATGTCCCCATCGAACCAGATGCTTCGGAACAAGAGTTGGCACGCTATTATCCGCGTACAGAGGCAAATTTGGTCCTTGAACTGCAGGCTGGCTGGACGCAGAAAAATGGGCTTAAGATAGGGGATGTAATGACCTTACCAAAGTAACTAAGTTTATTAAGTACCTAAGTTGGCTAAGTTGTGATTGGTTTTCTATAACTTAGATACTTAGTAAATTTAGAAAACTTAGTCAACTTATCCAACCCCTTGACTTTTCTTTTTAAATGAGCTAAACTATCACCGTTTCCCTAATACCAATTATCTAATAATCTAAATTTAAAAATTATGTTAGCCGTTATTGCAACAGGTGGAAAACAGTATCTGGTAAAGGCTGGTGACACCTTAAGAATAGAGAAATTAGCTCTTGAAGCAGGTAAAGAAGCTGTTTTTGACCAGGTATTGCTTCTTAGCGATGAAGATGGTCTAAATATACAGCTTGGCGCTCCATATGTTTCTGGTGCAAAAGTGACTGCGTCTGTAGAAGAACAAGCCAGAGCTAAAAAGATTAGAGTAGTTAAATACAAGAGAAAAATTCGTTATCACAAAGTACATGGACATAGACAGCATTTTACGAAAGTGAAGATAGCGAAAGTAGCTTAGTAAACAGAATAAAAAAATAAAAACCCGCAAAGACGCGGGTTTTATTGTCGACATTTTATCGTCTTTGTGATAAGGTGCTTCGTCGATTTGTCGTAGGTTTTTGCAGCCCCTGGGCAGGACGGAAAGCTTCCCGTCCCCGGAAATTCCGATACAGGGTCGCTAGCGAACAACCTGTGGCAGTCGATCGGCTGGTCTTGGGCAGGAGCTCCATTCGGCTCCACAACCCACCCACTCGAGCCAAGCAAATGCTCGAGGCCAGCCGTTCCCATAAAATAAATCCTCCCAAATTCGGGAGGATTTTAGTTTTGAGTTCTATTTTTTAGTGCACTTTCAATCGTTATTTCATCAGCATATTGTAAGTCGCTACCCATAGGCAATCCGCGAGCTAGTCTGGTAACTTTGAGATCAGGACGGATAGTTTTTAGTTGTTTTTGTAAATACATCATGGTCGTCTCTCCAGCTATGTCCGGGTTTAAGGCAAGTATTACTTCATCCACTTCATTTTTCTGTACGCGATTCATGAGCTCATTGATTTTGACCGTCTTCATGATATATTCATCGTCGGGTGCAAGTGTACCGCGCAATACATGGTACACGCCATGATAGTGATGTGTTTTTTCAAGAGTCTGTAAATCTTGAGGCTCGGCAACTACACACATTGTCTTGTAATGCCGTCTTGTGTCAGTACAAATTTCACACGGACTTGTATCAGAAAAATTCCAACAGACTTCACAGCTTTTTACATTTTCAATTAGTTCTTTTAATGCCAGGGTAAGTTCTCCAGCATCCTTTTTCCCTGATTTAAGAAGATAAAAAACAAAACGTTCGGCTGTACGCGGGCCGACGCTTGGAAGCTTGGAAAATGCTTTGATTAGTTTATCTATGGGTTGAGCGTACATAGAAGTTCATAGCCAATAGTTCACAGCCAATAAATTGGCGATTGTAAACTATTGGCTATTGGCTATGAACTACGAACTAGTTTAGTCCTGGAATGTTAGGTAAACCCCCCATTTCTTTCATCTTCATTGCCATGATGCGTTGCATTTTTTTGAGTGCATCTGCATGAGCTTCTTTGATTGCATTTTGAAGTTTGTCTTTTTTGTCGGGTGCCAGAAGTGCATCGTCAATTGCAAGACCAGTCAACGTGAGGTTGCCATCCATTGTAAGTACAACCTGATCTCCAGCTGCGCGAACCGTAATACTCTCTTGAGACAAGGTATTTTGTAATGTTTTTGCCTGACTACGGAGGTCTTTGAATTGTTTTAACTTATTGAACATAAGCATTGATTTATACTGATTAAAAATTGATTTAAACAGAAATTTTTTTCAGTTTAAATCTATTCTTTCAGCTTGAACTAATGTTTTAAAACGCTGGCACCGAATTTGTCTTTTGTGGAGGCATTGATTGTGGTGGAGGGGTAAAATTTCCCATCTGAGTGTCCAAATTTCTGAAACTCGCACGCTGTTCATCAAAAAATACACGCACCATGCCGGTCGGACCATTTCTATGTTTTGCGATATGAATTTCTGCAATACTTCGTTCATCGGGCGGTACATCTTCCAATCGGTAGTTTCTGTCTGCGGACTTTCTATATATAAACATTACTACATCAGCATCTTGTTCAATAGATCCTGATTCGCGCAAATCAGAAAGTTTTGGTATTGCCGGCTTGCGTTGTTCTACGAGACGTGATAGCTGTGATAACGCAAGCACAGGCACATTGAGTTCACGCGCAAGGCCTTTTAAATTTCTACTGATTTCCGCGACTTCCTGAACACGATTGTCATTGCCTTTTGAATTTGGCGATTCCATGAGTTGTAAGTAGTCTATCACTACCAGTCCGAGACCATGTTCTGCTTGCAAGCGTCGAGCTTTCGTGCGTATTTGCATGACGTTATTTCCCGGAGAATCATCGATAAAAATAGGGGATTCAGATAACACGCCCATCGCATGTCCAATGCGTGGAAAATCATCACTATCTGGGCGGTCAGATAAATTTCCTGTTCTCATTTTCCACAAATCAACACCAGCTTCAGCGCAGAGTAGACGATCGACGAGTTGTTCCTTACTCATTTCAAGCGAAAATATGCCGACCGGTACTTTTGCGCGGACTGCGACATTGCGCGCCATATCAAGCGCGAGAGATGTTTTTCCAACTGATGGACGAGCAGCGAGAATTACGAGGTCTGACTTTTGCAATCCCGCAAGCAAGTTGTCCAATTGTTTGTATCCGGTTGGCACACCGCGGAGTTTTCCTTTTTCTCTATGCAATTCATCAATACGTTCAAACGCATCGCTTAGAATTCCTCTAATGGGCGTAAATGTCTGCTTTAAATGTTTTTGCGTGACGCTATATAGTTGTTGTTGCGCTTCATCAAGTATGTACTCGACACTTTCCGCATCTTCTTTGTATCCCAATCGTGATATTTCTTGCGCAGAACGCAAGAGTTTTCGCAAAGTAGATTTTCTTCGAATAATTTCTGCGTATTTGGGAACATGCGAAGCAGTAGGAACGGTATTTGATAAGTTTACCAAATAACTTCGTCCACCAATTTTTTCTAATAACTTTTTTTCTTCCAATCTGTTTCCCATGGTCAAGACATCTATGGGTTCATTTTTTTCATACAACTCAAGCATGGTCTCATAAATGTCACTGTGTATCGATTTATAAAAATCATCACTATCAATCATGTCAGCGATTTTCAAAAGCGCTTCTTTATCAAGCAAAATAGACCCGAGTAAAGACATTTCAGCTTCGAGGTTTTGAGGGGGGATTTTTTCGAGCTCTGTAATATCTACCATATGGGAAGGGCGATGGGTTAGGAAACCAGACACCGGATATATATTCTGGTTTCCAGTTTCTTAACCCAACGCCCACGTATATTACCTTACTAACCTTTATTTATCAACCCATGTTTAGTGATAGTTGTTGATGAAATGTGCAAACGATGTTGACAAGAGAGAGAGAGTTTGAGAGGATAGTTGCAACCATTTTCCCGCCCGACATATTGGGCGGCTGACGAGGAGGATCGATGGCGCAGATCAACCCGACGGGTGAGAAGAAACGACAGAAGGGCTGGAAGAACAGTGGGGGAAAGGTGAAGAACAAGAAGAAGGGGAAGGGGCAGAAGGTACACGTCCACGTCAACAAGTACGCGAACTGCTCAAGGGCGCCGGCGAACATCGCCAAGGTCATCCGGTGCACCGGATGCGGCGCAGTTCTCGTCCACGACGAGGACAAGAACGCCGGCAAGTGCGCCGCATGCCGCAAGCCGGTATACAGCCCGAGGTATTTTTTGGGCGGGTGAGGGGGGATCATGAAAGCTCGGTCACCACCGAAAACAAGAGGGCGATGCAACGACCCCGTTCGCACTCGCCCATACTTTTATCAGATATTTGGTAGAAGTGTGGGGGAGGTTATGTCACGTAAATCCGCTTTGGGCGGACACGTGACAGTCACGTAAAGTCGCTTCGCGACCACGTGACTTGTGCGAACGGGGTTTTGTATTTTTTTACAGTCCAGATTGACATCTGGACTTTTTTTGTGTATGATGTGAACCATTGTGCGCGCCACGGAGGCGCGCGAGGAAGGAGGTTGGGATGCCTCGTCCCAGCAAGAGCAAGAATCGGCGGGTCAAGGCGTGTCGCTTCTGCAGCGGTTCGCACGCAAGTCGCGAGGAGGCACGGCAGTGCCGATGCGCGTACATCGCGAGCAGAACCGGAAGCGGCAAGGCCTTCGATCGCTGATCCGCGCGTGTCCCGGTGACGGTGGCATCCAATTCTGGATGTCGCTAGGCGTTCCGCCGCCGTCACCGGGCGCGCGACACACTCCATATCAGCACGAATGACTACTATAGAAAAGTAGTTTTTTTATTCTAAAATGTGGTATACTGAGCGTTGAAAACTCAAAAGTCAAATCTCAAAACTATAAACTTTTAAGTTTTTAGTTGTAGTTTTGACTTTTGATATTTGAATTTTGAGATTTAAAGTATGTTTATCTGCACCGACTGTCACAATGAAATGAAAGAGCTTATCCCCGGACAAAGCTATATTTGTTCATGTGGAAAAGTATATGAAAAGAAAAATAATGTCATTGTTGCCTTACCAACTGAACTAGGTGAACTTGCAAAGGAAGAAGCAGAGTATCACGATCATTTGGAAGATGATGCCAACAACGTGCACCAGCTCAATGCATGGAGAAATGTGTATTATCACACTCGATTGCACAGTGCAATAAAAGAATTGCGACCCGGCAGTCTGATTTTGGAAATTGGCGCAGGGAGCGGACATGACGCGCAACATTTCCTACCTGATTACAAAATGGTGTTGTCTGATATTTCTTCCAAAACACTGGAACGACTTTCTACAAAATTACATTCTACAAATGCTACCTATGTTGCGGCAGATGGTATGCACTTGCCGTTTGCAGACAATACGTTTGATTCACTGTATATGGTCGCCGTCTGGCATCATTTTTCAGATTATGGCGAAGCTTTGAAAGAATTTGCGCGTGTTTTGAAATCTGGTGGCAAACTGTGTATTTGGGTTGAGCCAAATAAAACATATTTTTTGCCTCTGAAAATAATTCGTCCCATCATGTCACGACTGACTCACACTGATGAACACAATGTATCTCACGCAGACGCTGAAATGACAGGATTTTCTTATAGAAAAATAAATTATGTATTGCATGAAGGAAAATGGGAAAAAGTTTCGGTACGTCCTATGTGGTTGTTTGCAGGATGGATACAATATATTTTGGAATTTACCTTTCGCGCATTCAAACTTAAAAAGAGAATCGTTTTGCCATTATGGTTGGAAAAAGGAATCGTGGCGGTTGATGAAATGTTATTCAAGATTCCAGGGTTTAAGCATCTAGGATGGCATTGGACGATAGGTGCAAATAAAATTCAAAAGTCAAATCTCAAAACTCAAAATGAAAACTCAAATATATAAACTTTTAAATTTTTAGTTGCAGTTTTGACTTTTGACGTTTGAGATTTGAATTATGCATGGGTGAATTAGGAATTTTTGTATTATTACAGAGCTATGAAAGTGTGCATCATCAACAACATCTATCCTCCTTATCACCGTGGCGGAGCTGAGCAGGTTGTAGTTAAGTCTGCGCAGGGTTTGGTTGCCCAAGGTCACGATGTGGTCATTATTACCAGTGCCCCGCGAGGGGATTTTAGTGAACGTCACGAACACACGACCATTTATCGTCGCAGGCCGCCGAATGTGTATTTTTATACTGACGCGCACAAACATAGCGGTATGGTACGTTTTATATGGCATGTATGCGATATTTTTAATTTTTCTACGGCCAGCTGGGTAAAAAATATTTTGGAAAAAGAAAAACCAGATATTGTGCATACGCATAATCTTATTGGCCTATCATTTTTTATTCCATCTGTCATTCGCAAACTTGGTTTGCGTCATATCCATACCGTGCATGACGTGCAATTGGTAGAACCAAGTGCGATGATTTTGAAAGACAGGGAACATTCATGGCGTTATACTGGGTTTCCTACAAAAATATATACGTGGGTTATGAAAAAACTCATGGGTTCGCCACAGGTTGTCATTTCTCCTTCGCAATTTTTGTTAGACTTTTATACCAAGCGAGGATTTTTTCCGTTGTCAAAGACAGTAGTGGTGAGAAATCCATTGACGTTTGACTTTACATTGGAGAGCAGGGAACAGGGAACAGGGAACAGGAAACAGGGAAATGATCTGTTTAATTTTTTGTATCTTGGGCAAATAGAGACGCATAAAGGTATTTTTTTGCTTATAGAAGCATTTAAAAATATTCAGTTGGACATGCAAAAACAAATTCATTTGCATATTGTGGGAAATGGTTCACAGTTAGATGAAGTCATTGAAAAAACAAAAGGTAACGTGCATATTACGGTACATGGGCGTGTGGAACGGGATAAATTGCCAGAATTATTTTCTCGCATGAATGTAACCGTTGTGCCATCGTTATGTTATGAAAATTCTCCGACCGTGATTTTTGAAAGTTTATTTTTTCATATTCCGGTTCTTGCCAGCCGCATCGAGGGTATTGCCGAACTTATTGAAGAAGGGGAGAGTGGTATTACATTTGAAGCGGGGAATGTGGCGTCTCTTGCAGAGAAAATGAAATGGGCTATAGAACATCCGCAAGATTTGCATATCATGAGTAATAAAACAACCCAGATGTTGTCTGGGCTGACGCAGGAGAAATATATTGAAAAGCTTGTAAGTCTTTATAGCCAATAGTTCAGAGCCAATAGCCAATTGCCAATAGAGTTTTGGGCGATATTTATTGGCTACGAACTATTGGCTATTGGCTTAGTAAGTAAATATCATCACTTTTCCGTCATCAATCGACTGCCATGATTTGGCAGTTTTTTTGTGCTCTTCCACAATTTTTTTGAAACTTCCCCAATATGAATTTACCACAAAATAAACCGTGTCAACCCCTGTTGTTTTTTTAACTTCGTCTACAAATTGTTCTTTGGGAACTTCATACAGCATGTTCAAATACATGCGGTACAAATATCCACCGCTTGGGATTGAATAATAAAATAATTCGCCTTGCTCTTGCGTTTGGAAATGTTTTACAAAATTATAATTGGTGAGAGCAGCCATGGCAGTAATAGGATTTGAAAGCACGACATAATTATAATCAGTATGTTGATTGCGAATCCACTCCACGGCACTAAAGTCAGCTTGAGAAACATTAAATCCGGGAAACCAAACTTTTGGATTGCGCTGTGGATATGAAAAATAAAATGAAACCATCAAAAGTGCGCTTGCTCCAAGAATATATAATGCTTTTACTATGTGCTGTCCCGCTACAGCGGGATCCCGCTCGCTGCGGGATTTTTTTATTTTCTCCATAAACCACGTGCCTAAGGCGTATAGCCCATACATTGAAAATGGCATGAGGAAAAGAAGCCCCATGCTCAAAAGGCGCAAAGGGTAGGATGCTTGTTCTTCTTCAAGTAAATTGGGCAGTACAACCCATGTACGCAATAACCATGCGCCAATAAAAGAACCAAGTGAGGAAGAAATAAGGAGATAATCTATGTATGTCTTTTCTTTTTTTATAAAAAATCCAACAAGGCCGATAATAACTACCAGCGGAATTATAGCGTCATGCCATAGGTAAAGTAATTCAAATATAATGGGCGCATGTGCAATGTACCAATGTGGACGTGCAACTAATTCTGTAAATCTCTGGACTTGTTCAAATGTAAAAGGATTTTGAATGCTCGGAAGGGGATTATGATGTATAAAAAGAAACAGAGTAAATAAAATAATCGGTACAAGCGCAATAGATATCCCATTAAAAATAGATAGTACAACTGAAATAGACTTGTTTTTTATTTTTCGTATAACAAATGCAATAAAGACAAAAACACAGAGCGGTGCTCCAATAAGTGGGTGTGTTATTGATGCCATTATACAGAGAACACCAGGGACAATGAATGGCATTTTTTCTTTTGCATACGAAATTGTTGCAAATACGGCGAGTATAAAAAATAGTAAGGCTAAATTGTGTGGCGTGGTAAAATAAAAAGATAAGAAAAATAAAAAGGGCAAAAGCCATGTAAGATTTAATGCAATGCCTTGCGCTATATTCCACGTGTATCGCAATGCGTGATATACAAAAAATGGAAGTGTGAGAGATGTTAAGACTGGCACGAGATATATATCGAGTATCTTAATTGAAATATGTGTGATCTGCGAAAGCCACACTACGAGCCCGTATTGTCCAATATAAAATGGTTGTTTTGGTGTAATAAACCCATTGTTTAAAATCCAGGTTTCTGTGGCACGATGGATAAAACCATCAAATCCATAACCAAGTGTATAGATAATCGATGCGACGCTATACGTAACAAACAAATGTAGTGAAATAAGTGCAATACTTTTACCAACATGTCGCGAGACAGATACGGTATGGAGTAATATTACGGTCGCGATTGCGTATAAAATAAAAAACCAGGGTTTGATATTCATCCATGGAGATGGCAGAACATCAGTTGTGCTGTTTTGTGTGAGAATATAAATAAGAGCTATATCTATAGCCACAAACAATAGTGTTTGCATGGCGTGTGAACGTTCCATGACCCATGGACTGTCATTTGTGCTCTTCTCCTGATTTGATTTTATAAAAAAGAGAAAACAGGGGATTAATAGGATTATAATGGTGGTGAGTGTGGTTAATTTGTATGGGTAATATACAAGTACATTGAGTGTCATTATGATTCCCGTGAGAATGACAAAACCAAATAATTTTTTTCCAAATCTTTCGTATTTCGTAAAAGCAAGATGTCCTATCCATTTACTAAGCTGTGTTGCGTACAATGCTATTCCTATTATGCCTATCACAACACTGTGCACTACAAAAATATTGAGTATGCACAAAATAATTCCGAAAATGGTTAAAGAAATAATTTTATTTTTCTGTATATTCATATTTTTGTAGTCCGTGGAATAAATCCTCGTGTATGCATGGTGATATGGAACTATCTTTAGGCTCGGATTTATGAAACAGGGTTTTGGCCCGCCGCGGCGGGCCAAAACCCTGTTTCAAGGGGGCGTACCACTCATGCGTCTAGACTAATTATGTATACTTTAGCCCCTCACAAAGTGCAACTTTATGTTGATTCGTTATTGATTTTTTCCCCAATCTTAGGTAAGATATGTATAGTTTAGCGAAAAATATGAATTTTATCAAACGGTTCAAGGAACGTAACCACGATTTGTTCACCTATCTCAAAGCAGAGGAAGTTCATCCCCATGATTATTTTTTGGCCCGCACATTTTTAAAATTGCTTCCATCTGCTATTACGCCAAACAAAATAAGTATATTTCGCATTATCGCAACCCCTGTAGTATTTTTCACCATACTTTATGGATACTACAAGACAGGGGTTGGTTTATTTTTAGTAGTTGCATTTACTGACGCGCTTGATGGATCTCTCGCACGCACTCAAAACAAAATAACCAAATTTGGCATGCTTATTGATCCACTCGCGGACAAATTTTTGATTGGTTCCATGGTGCTGTTGTTAGTTTTTAAGTATTTAAATTTTTGGCTTGGAATCGCTGTACTTGGCATTGAAATAATATTTATTGCCAGTGCATATGTTGCTCATGTGAAGTTCAAGACCGTACGTATGGCAAATTTGTGGGGAAAGATAAAAATGTTTTTGCAGGTTTTAGCAGTGTGCGCCATCCTTATCGCACTCGTATTTGATAATGAAGTATTTTTGAGATTTGCAAGTGGAATTTTGGGGTTGTCAGTCGGGTTTGCGCTTGTGAGTTTGTTTAGACATGGTGTATAGATAGAACACGGATTACACGGAATGACAAGGAATACACCGAAATAGTAATCCGTGTTTCCTTTTTATTCTGTGCAATCTGTGTTATAAAACGCAATCGCCCCGGGGATCCTCCAATCCCGCGGGGCGTAGCTCCTTAGTTTGCCACTATAGCCTTCCTGCTCCAGATCTTTTGGAGCAGGCTGAGCGAGGCGAGTGGCATAGCAGCCGCGAGCGCCCACGCCCACACGTGGACGCACCAAGTAGCCTCGTCGGACGAGGTAAGGATTAGTGTCGAGAGTCCTGCGACCTCGAGCACCATCTTCACCTTGCCTGACCAGCGCGCCCCAAGGTTGAGTTTGGGCGCATCTGTAGTCTGCTTGGTGTTAGCGTGGTAATCTTGCCACCGGACGATGCCGAGTGCAACCTCGATGAGGACGAGCACACACATCGCCGCGATAGCGATTACCACCACCCACGTCGGACGGAGTTCAGCTTGGGCGGCGAAAGGTAAAAACATTGCCTCTGCCACCCATGCAGCCTTGTCGACCATCGGGTCAAGATACTCCCCTAAATCCCGATTATCGACGTAGCCGCATCGCTGCCGTTCGCGCGCGACCGAACCATCCACGGCGTCGCCCCACCAGCTCACAAGGTGGAGAATAAACGCCGCCCCACTGAAGCCGAATCCTGCCAGTATGATCACCGGCAGAACGAGGATTCCACGAACAACCGTAACGGTGTTCGCGGTCACCTCGTGTTTCATGAGTAGCCCGGTGATACCGAGCCACTCGTGAAGCGGGTCTTGTGGCCGGGTGGGGACACCGGTCACACTACGAGCGCGTCTCACGCGCTTGGCCATGGTGTCCTCCTTTCCACGGCCTTAGGTTTATCATGTTCTATCATTTTATATAGTTTCGGTCAAGCATTATGAATAATTTTTTTCTTAACAAACATAAAATCATCCTACTTATTTTTTCAATAGTATTTTTTGTTTTATATAATTATTTAAATTTTTCAGTGCCGGGAATTTTTAATTCGCCCGATGAAACAGCAAATTATGTATTTACTGGCACAGTGGCGAAAGAAAATAAACTTTCGTATTCCTTGCCACAAGATTATGGAGAATTGAATGAATTTATTCATCCGCGCAGTACCTATGTAGAAGAAAATGGAGGAAAAGAAATTTTACCTGTTGGATTTTTGGGAATGCCCATGATGTATGGACTTATTGCAAAAATAGTTGGTATGAATGCAATGGTGTTTTTGACATCCGTTCTTGCAATTTTGGGTGTGTGGGCGTTTTATGGAATTATAAAAAAGATATTCAATAAAGAAGTTGCGTTCTACAGTTCGCTATTATTATTTTTTCAGCCAGTGCTTTTTTATTACACGGCACGAAGTATGTTTCATAATGTGCCGTCTGTGAGTTTGTTGTTGATAGGAATTTGGTTTTTGTTAGTGAATCCCTTGAAGATGATAATAGAACACAGATTTAACAGACCTGCCTTGCCGGCAGGCAGGTTTGAACGGATTTCGATGATGGTAAACGATATTTTGGGAATGTCGGTTTTTATGCTTGGTATTTTGATGCGGCCAAATGAAATTGTATGGATTGGTCTTGCAATGTGTATTGTCATTATAGCCTACAGAAAAGAAATTTCATTTTCACGATTGCTCACGTGGATTATAACGAGTTTAATTTTTATCGGGTTATACGCGTGGTTTAACATACAGGTGTATGGAAATCCAATTGGTGCATATATTACCTCTCGTTCTATTGGAGTTTCACATTGGTATTCATTTTTATTTCCTTTTGGTGTTAGTGTTGGCATGATTGTGCGAAGTGTTTGGTTTTATTTTATCAATATACAATGGTGGTACACAGTTCCCGCACTGTTTGGATTTGCATTTTTTATATTTAATTGGAAAAAAGGAATTTTGACTCGTGCACAAAAAATATACGCAATAGTTTGTATTTTCGTTTCATCATTTCTTTTTATTTACTATGGAAGTAGTGCAGACACGCTCTATAGCATGAAGACAATAGGTGTTGCCTACACACGCTATTGGTTGCCTATTTTTATCCTTATGTTGCCGTTTGTGGGGAGTGTTTGGCAGGGTATAGCCCAGAAAAAAAGGGCTTGGCTGCTTGGAGTGATTGTCTTGTCTGGTATGGCTTTATTGTCTTATAATGCAGCGTTTAGAGGAGTTGATGGAATTTTGGCTGTGCGAGGACAGTTAAAATATGTAGAATTAGTCAAAAAAGACATCTTGGCAAGCACGCAAACCCATGCTATAATCGTATCTGATAGAGAGGATAAATTTGTATGGCCTGAAAGGCAAGTAATTGTCCGTTTTTTTGACTCTCGGGTGGGTCAGGCATTGGGTAAACTCGTTTTTGCGGGAAATCCAGTCTATTATCTCACTCCGAAGTTGGACGAGGCACATTATCAAAACACTGTTGATTATCTGGGACAGTTTGGGCTTTCTTTAGAAGAAAAAATGTTTTTCAAAGATCATACCTTGTATAATTTGAAAGTTCATAGCCAGTAGTTCATAGCCAATAGGTTGACGACTATGAATTATTGGCTATTGGCTATGAACTTATTTTACTAATATGGACAATTGTATTTTTTGCAAAATTATAAAAAAAGAAATTCCAAACTACACCGTGTACGAAGATGATCATGTGCTTGCTTTTTTGGATATCTACCCGCGCGCGAAAGGTCATGCGGTCGTTGTCCCCAAATTGCATACAGAAACACTACTTGAACTTAATGATGAGCTCTTAGGATTTTTGATGACTGCAGTAAAACGCACGCAAGAAAAAATCGATCATGTGCTCCAGCCAGACGGATATAATGTAGGATGGAATCATGGCGAGGCCGGCGGACAGGTAGTCCCGCATTTGCACATTCATATTATACCGCGATGGAATGACGATGGTGGCAGTAATATGCATGCTATTGTAAATGCGCCGGGGCACACGAGTGTTCAAGAAATTAGTACTTTATTTGCTTAGCCCATAATAGGATATGATAGAAAGGGATAGATTGCCTCATTTTGTGCGTAAGTTGTCTAGCGCAGTAGAAGAATCATGTGAAAGAGGTCCTTGTCCAAAAGGGACCGGAGAGTTGTGGCGTAGATTAAATGATGAATCATCAGGTCGTTATGCCCGTTTAGTTTCATTAATCCGCGCAGCATTAGTATATGCTCCAGAAGGTTTGGGTCGAGAAGTTGTTGAACGTTATTTTAAACGTCAATATGTGGAACATTTACCCTTTGACCCTAATAAATATGAATTCTCGGAGAGAATAGGTGGCGGGGGAGAAGCAAAAGTATATCTACTAAAAAATAAGCACAAGGGTCCTTCTTGGGCGCTGAAGTTGTTATTTCCACCACAAAAAGGGGGTAGCCTGGTAGATGTAGCAAAGCATTTTCAAACGAATTATGAAAAGCTAAGAGAGATATATGCATCTATTTCAGAAATAATTCCAGAGTCTGCAAACTTTATAATTAACGATCCATTTTCAAATGAACCAAGAGCCGCAATGATTCAAAGACTAGTTGAGGGGAAGTTGTCAAATTTTTTTAGTTATACTGTAGAAGATCTTTTAAGAATAGCATCAGTAAATTCGGAATTTAACAGACAATTAAGAAAATTTACATGTATAACTTTAGACTATTTTGAAAAAACAGGTTATATGGTTGAGACAATGGGCGATTTTAACCTTTGTATTAATAAAATAGGTGGTGAGATTAAAGGAATACACATACTTGATATGGGAGATTTGAGATCCTCGGAAGACAAAAGTAGACGTTACCGTTTAATGTTAAAGAAAAGAGTAGATTTTTTGAAAAAATTGGTCGTACAAGGATCATTTGATTGTGAAACCTAATTATGCCCAAACACTTAAAAAAACTTACCGAAGAAATATTGCACGAAAATCCTTGGTGGACGTATAAGCATGATACGTATGAAAAACCAAATGGGCAAATAGGCGATTATTATTATGGAGAAACTCCAGGCATGGTCATGCTTGTTCCCGTATTGCCCGATGGCCGGTTAGTGCTTACACTGCAACATAGATATCTAGTTGACAAACAGAGCGTTGAATTTCCCGGTGGCGGGGTAAGGAAAGGTATACTTCCGCTTGAGGCTGCACAAATCGAACTTTCTGAGGAAACTGGATACACCGCAAAAGAATTTGTAAAAATGGGAACATTTGAAACTGCCAATGGTCTGATAAAAGAAACGTGTCACGTATTTCTCGTGCATGTAACTGAACAACATGAGCAACATACAGATGATACGGAAGAAATTGAATTGCTCTATCGTCGTCCAGATGAAGTGGATAATATGATACGAAATAATGAAATTTGGGATGGACAAACTATGGCTGCGTGGGCGCTTACACATTATTATTTTTCACATTAAATATGTCAGCTCGGTTTTTGGACACAATTACCCAAATTCCTTTTTTGAAACAGCAGAGATATGCAGTGCTTTGTGTTGATCTCATAATTGAAAATGAACAGGGAGAAATTTTGATTGAAAAAAGTGGCGTGCCTCCGATGAAAGATAAATGGATTTTGCCAAGCGGCTACGCGTATGTAGAAGATGATAACATACAGGCATCTGCTATACGCAGTGTAAAAGAAGAAATAGGGTTGGATATTGAACTTTCGTATCTTATAGATGTGCTTGGCGATCCAGATTCGAAGCCCCCTGCAGATCCGCGCTTTTATGGAGTTCAAGTTATTTTTGCTGCACGGCCTAAACCGGGGTGTACCTTTGATATTCCTACTGAATTTGTCCAAGAATGTAAGTGGGTAAAACCTCACTACTTGTTTTGGAAAAGGCTTGGTTATAATCATAACAAAGTTCTTCGTAGATATATACAAAAAAAACATTCAGGAAAATTGATCCCCGCATCTCGCTCATTTTATACGGATAATTTTGGAACAATATACAATTATCGCGATAATGATTTTATGCATACGGTTGCGATGGGTATTGTGCTCAATGAACAAAATGAAATTCTGCTTGCGCATAGAGCACAGGATCCATTCAAAGATACATGGGATTTGCCTGGGGGTCATATGTATGTATATGAGTCTATTGAGGAGTGTCTCAAACGTGAAGTCCGCGAAGAGCTCGGCGTAGAATGTACAATAGGTGATTTATTTCATGTATATTCTGACAAAGGTATGAGTCCACGTTTTGCACGTGCTATGATTTTGTATTTTATCAAGATCAAGAGCCATCATTTTGTCAAAAATGTCGAAATGGATGATTTTAGATATTTTCCTCTTGATGATTTGCCATCTTTGGCATATCATCTAGATGCTGCGATGAAAGATATCAGACATAAAGTGCAAGAAAAATAATATGGAAATACCTTTTGAATTAGAAAAAAAATATCCAACATGTTCTGCCGATGTCATTATTTTGAATGAACTAGATGAAATATTATTGACAAAACGTGGAGTCGAGCCCTATAAAGGTTTTTGGATATTACCCGGGGGTCATATAAAAGAAGAACAGCCTATTGAGGCCGCAAAGAGAGAAGTATATGAGGAAATAGGCGTCGAAATTCATATCGATAAATTATACGGAGTATATACAAGCACGGGTAAAGATCCTCGGGGAGCGCGTGTTACTGTGATTTATGTTGCACATATTATTGCAGGCAGTTTGCAAGAAACTATTGAAGTAATAGAAAGTAAATTTTTTTCCAAAGATAATATACCTATTGATATAGGATTTCATCATGCAAATATAATTCGCGATTTTTTTGAACATTCCGAAGGTCAGCCTATTCTATAATACTTATGAAATTATTAATTACAGGCGGTGCAGGGTTTATTGGTTCAAATTTTATCCATTATTGGCTTTTACAACATCCACAGGATGATATTTTTAATTATGACGTATTGACCTATGCGGGTAATTTGGAAAATTTGAAAGATGTTGAAGAAAATCCACATTATTCTTTTATCAAAGGAGATATTTGCGATCGTGATTTAGTTTTTGATAAGGTAAAGGAATCAGACGTTATTGTACATTTTGCCGCTGAAACACATGTGGATAGATCTATCATGGACCCAAGCGCATTTATCAAGACAAATGTTTTAGGAACTCAAACATTACTTGATGCTGCCCGAGAGTATAAAAAACGTTTTCATCATATTTCAACAGATGAAGTATTTGGTGCATTAAGGCCAGAGGATCCATCGTTTGACGAGCAAACTCGATACGCGCCACGCAGTCCATACGCAGCTGCAAAAGCAGCATCAGATCACCTCGTCCGCGCATATCATACGACATATGGTTTGGAAGCAACCATTTCGAATTGTTCAAATAATTATGGGCCATACATGTTTCCTGAGAAGATTATTCCATTGTTTATTTCAAATTTAATGGAAGGTAATAAAGTACCCGTATATGGAGATGGACAACAAATGCGTGATTGGATTTTTGTTGATGACCACAGCAGAGGAGTTGATATGATTTTGCAAAAAGGCAGAATAGGCGACACCTATTGTCTTGGGGGAAAAGATTCAGAAATCACTAATCTCGAATTGACGAAGAAATTGCTGGCGCTCTTGGGAAAAGATGAATCATATATTGAATATGTAAAAGATAGGCCAGGGCATGATCGCAGGTATTCCATAGATTATTCAAAGGCACAAACAGAATTAGACTGGGAACCATTAATTGGTTTAGATGATGGATTGAAGAAAACAGTTGAATGGTACACACAGAATCAAAAATGGGTGATGGATTGTCGGAGTGGAGCATATCAGGAATATTATGAGAAGTGGTATGGACGGGCGTAATTTTTAATTTGAAATTCAAAATTATAAATTAATATTAATTATGAAAATTTTAATTATAGGCAACGGTTACATTGGTCATCGATGCAAAGATGCATGGGGTGATGAGGCAGTACTTGCGGACAAACATGTAAATTCAAAAGAGGACATGCTGTCATTTTTGGATGAGCATAAACCAGATGTAGTCTTAAACGCAGCCGGCGTTACCGGAAAACCAAATGTAGATTGGTGCGATGAACACCAACTTGAAACGATTTTGGGTAATACAAAACTTCCTATCATACTCGCAGAAGCCTGTCAGGAACGAGGAATATATTTATTGCACATGGGTTCTGGATGTATTTATTACGGTGATTCTCCTCATGAAGATAAAAAATGGAGAGAGAATGATTTTGGGAATCCATTACCAACATACTCACGCGCAAAGTGGGCAGCTGATTTGGTTCTTTCCACATTGCCAAATGTTGGGATAGCTCGTATTCGTATGCCTATAGACTGGATGCCGTCGGAGCGGAATCTCATAGATAAATTGGCACGTTATCCAAAAGTAATTGATGTAGAAAATAGTGTGACTATTTTAGATGACATGGTTGATGTGTTTTACAAATTATTACAGAAAAAAGCAGAAGGTATTTTTCACGTCACCAATCCAGGTACTATGAAGCATCGTGAACTTATGGCGTTGTATGAAGAATTAGTTGACCCAGCACATACAAATGAATGGATATCAAATGATGATTTGGTCAAACAAGGCCTTGCGACAAAAGGACGTTCAAACAATTTTCTTGCGTCAGAAAATCTTGAAAAATTGGGTATTGAAATGCGCGAGGTCCATGAAGCGTTGCGAGATACCATGGAGAAATATGCGAAGATGAAGAAAGAAGGGAAGAATAGTGACAAGGTACTGTCTTGCTAGTTTAGTTTACATTTGTCATTCCGACCGAATCCCGATATAGCGAAGCGAAATCGGGATGAGTGGAGGAATCCCTTTTTTTTTGAAAAATATATCTTTAAGAAAGGGATTCCCTGTCTGCCGGCAGGCAGGGATACAAATAAATTTTCAATTTACGAATTTTCAAAAACAACCTTTTATGGTTGTTTTTGGTTACAAGAACTATTTTTTTCGTCCGCTCATGCAAGTTTCCTTCCTAATCTATCAAAGAACTAATAAGTTAGGGGGAAGCACGAGCTAGAAGGGCTCATTTAAGATCCGTGGTCGTGCCGGTTCCGTACCGGGCGGGGACTTCGAACGGCGGTTCTTGATCCGCCGCCTTATTCGCGGTCTCGAGAAACGCGAGGTAGGCCTCCAGGGCTGCCTTCTCCCGGAGGAGGGCCTTTCTCTTCTCGTCACCCGACGAGGTCGGGGCTTTCGCCTCTTTTTCTTCGTCAGCCATCTGTTGCCTCCTTTCCTAGGAAAGATGTTATCATAACATACAGAAAAGTCAAGAAAATGTATAGCTTTTTTTATTTACAAATAAGCGTTTTTTTGCTACTATACCATCTGTCTTAATCTTTTAAATTAATGTTTTATGTCTAATATTCTTGATAATTTAGCGGAAATTAAAAAATTAGATTCACAAAACATGCTGGGGAGTTTGCAGTTGCTTAGTAAACAAGCATTGCAGGTTTTGCAAACAGCATCAAAATTAAAAATTTCGAGTAATTATAAACAGGCAAAAAATTTAGTTGTTTTGGGAATGGGTGGTTCTGCTATTGGAACTCATCTGGTAAAGACATTATTTGCAAACGAATTAAAATTGCCCGTTGAGATTTGCAATGACTATAATATCCCTGCTTTTGTAAATAAAGATTCTCTTGTTGTTGGTTCAAGCTACTCAGGAGGAACAGAAGAAACGGTCGCAGCATTTGCTGAGGCAAAAAAGAAAAAAGCAAAACTGCTTGTTATTACGGCAGGAGGAAAATTAGCTGATTTTGCAAAACGAAATAAAGTTCCCGCTCTCATTTTTACTACTGAAAATAATCCATGCGGTTCGCCACGCATGGGGCTTGGGTATTCTATCATTGGGCAATTATTGCTATATTCGAAAGTTGGACTATTGAAATTGTCAGATGTAAAAATTAAGCAAATAATTAGAACACTTGAAAAATATAATACAGAGTTCGGTGTGGAAACTCCATCTGAAAGAAATCCGGCCAAACAACTAGCACTCAAAACTATTGACCGAAGTGTTATGTACGTCGCATCCGAACATTTGCTTGGCAACGCACACATCGCTGCAAATCAAATGAATGAAAACGCAAAACGGTTTGCCGCGTATTTTGCTATTCCGGAATTGAACCACCACCTTATGGAGGGAATGGTAAACCCAACAAGCAATAAAGAAAATTTGTTATTTATATTATTGCAATCACACCTCTATTACAGCAGAAATCAAAAGCGGTATGAAGTTACCAAACAAGTTTTGATGAAAAATAATATTCAGTTTGAATCATACCATTGCCGAGAAAAAGATAGGGTTCTGCAAGGGTGTGAGGTTTTGGTCCTTGGTTCGTATGTAAGTTATTATTCTGCTTTATTAAAAGGCATTGACCCGACCGCGATTCCGTTTGTCGACTTCTTCAAACAAGAATTGAAAAAATAGTACACAGATCCAATAGATTAGACAGTTGGAAACAGATTTGTAATCTGGGAAAATCTGTTTAATCAGTTACATCTGTGTTCCTTTATGAACTTATCAATTATAACTGTTACATGGAATAATAAAAAAAATATCACCGAGCAAATAAACTCGGTTTTTAAGGGTTGTAAAGAAATAATATGTGAAGAAATTATTTCAGATAATGGTTCAAAAGATGGCACTGTCGATTATATCAAAAAAGAATTTCCAAATGTTAAGGTTGTTGAAAATAACGCAAACATAGGTTTTGGGCCTGCAAATAATACAGGCGTTGAAATAGCACAAGGTCATTATCTCCTTTTTTTGAATCCCGATATGCGCGTACAAGAGGGGAGTTTAGATATTATGGTTAAGTGGATGGACGAACATGTAGACGTTGGTATTGGAAGTTGTAAACTAGTTGATACACAAGGAAATTTTAAACCTGAAGCTGGCCCGCGTCGATTTCCAACGGTCTTAAACCAAATTGCACTTATTCTCAAATTGCCACATATCTTCCCTAAGATATTAGATTCGTATCTTATGAAAGATTTTGATCCTGAAAAAGAACAGGAAGTTGATACTGTGCGTGGAGCTTTTATGCTCATGCGTCGGGAAGTGGTAGAAAAATTGGGATGGGCATGGGATCCTAGGTATTTTTTTTGGTTTGAAGATGTGGATATTTGTAGAGAGGTAAAAAAGTTAGGTATGAAAGTAATGTATACGCCTGTTGTCACTTGTGTTGACTATGTGGGGCAGAGTTTCAAGAAGAGAACGACATTGTGGAAACAAAAACAGTTTACGAAGTCAATGTCGATATATTTTAAAAAGTGGGAACCGTGGTGGAAGTGGATGTGGATTGCATTGCTTAGGCCGATTGGAATTTTTATGGCGTGGGTCAACGATAAGTTGTCTAAGTAGCTAAGTTAGCTAAGTTTTCTAAGTTGTTACTTAGTGAACTTAGTTACTTAGAAAACTTATGAAACTTAGTGTACATTTAGTAACTTGGAACGGTGGAAAATATATCCCGTATCTTTTTGATTCGCTAAGAAAACAAACTTTCAAAGATTGGCGTCTGATAATCTTAGATAATGCATCAACTGATGATACACTTCGAGAAATTAAGACTGAGATTTCCACCTTCGCTAAAGCTACGGCGGACAAGAAAAATTTTCCTGTTGAAGTGGAGTTAATTGAAAATAAAGAGAATAAGGGATTTGCAGGGGGGCATAATCAGTTATTTAGGGGAACAGGGAATAAGGATCAGGGAGTAGGAGAATATGTTTTGTTGCTCAACCAAGATATGTATCTTATGCCCGATTGCTTGGAAAAAATGGTGAAGTTTATGGATACTCATGAAGACGTTGCTGTCGTAAGCCCTCGGCTGATGAGATGGGACTTTGGCAAATGTAGAATTGAGAACGCAGAACGCAGAATTGAAGATTCCTTGAGTAATAATATTGATGCCTTGGGTTTAAAAATATTCCGCAACAGACGGGTAATAGAAAAATATACAGGCAAAGATTGGTCTGTGCTTGAACCAAAGATGAAGATGTCGTATCGTGCTGAACGATTTAACGGAGATGGAACGGCGCTTGAAGTGTTTGGCGTATCTGGGGCGTTTCCCTTGTATAGACGTGCTGCAATTGAAGCAGTAAAGTTTGGCGACGGATCATTTTTAGATGAATCATATCATTCGTACAAAGAAGATGTGGATTTAGCATTTCGATTACAGTCTGCAGGATTTAAATCGTACGTGTTACTTGATACGGTCGCATATCATGACCGTTCTGCCGCTGGCCCACAAGAGATGGGAGACAGTGCAGCCGTAGAAAATAAGAAGAAACAATCTGAGTGGGTAAAGTATCATAGTTACAAAAATCATCTCATGACATTGTATAAAAATGAATATTGGCAGAATTGGCTCCTTGACGCGGTCTTTATAAAATGGTATGAATTGAAGAAATTCGTATGGTTTTTGTTGTTTGATAGAGCGGTTTTGAGAGGCTGGGCAGAGATATGGAAAAACCGAAAAGATTTGAAGATTAAAAGATTAAAGATTAAAAGCTTGAGAAAAGTCGGATGGAGGGAAATAAGGAAGTGGTGGAGATAACCTATAATTTAAAATATAATCATATGGTGGACGATGGAAGACAAGAGCAAAGAGGGTTTGATTTAGCGTGGGCTATCAAAGATTATCGTAATGATCTCGCAGCATTTAATTTTGTTGTAGGGGTGTTACGAGAGAAAAGTGGTTGGATGGTTTCTCTAAGAGATATTGAAAAAACCAATGGAGGTGTTTTGGTAAAAAAATTTTTAGACGCTGATAAAAATTATAGACAATATCCCATGATTGATGAGGCTCTCAAACAAGAAAAATATCAGAAATTTATTAGAGATTTAGATGAGCTAGTTGACCGTATGAATAACTATAGCAGTTTATCATTAAAGGAACTAAAGGAACTACTTGTTACGGCATTGAAAAAAACTCAAGAGTTTTCGTTATGAAAGACATAAACATTATCATTGTAAATTACAAGATGAGACAAGACATAAAACAATGTCTGAATTCTTTGTATGAAGATGTTGAGGGAGATGGATTGGATTTAAGCATTGTTGTCGTAGATAATAAATCCGATGATAATGTAGATGAGATGCTTAAAGAAAAATTTCCAGCCGTTAATGTCATTTCACTGAATGAAAATAAAGGTTTTGGACACGCACAAAACATTGGTTTGAATTCAATTCAAGCAACATACCATTTTATTTTGAATCCAGACACGGTCTTTGTTGATGGCCAGCACATCATGAAAAAGATGTTTGATTTTATGGAGTCCCATTCCAAAATAGGAATGATTGGGCCGAAAATTATTAATGCTGATGGTTCCTTGCAGTATTCGTGTTATCGTTTTCCTCTTTTTTGGCAGCCATTATTTAGCAGGACAAAATTAGGTCAGATGGGGTTTGGTAAAAAAATCAATGATCATTTTTTGATGAAAGATTTTGACCATAATGCAACTACGCCGGTAGATTGGATCATGGGCTCGGCTATGTTTGCACGCGGGTCAACTCTCAAACAAGTAGGTTTATTTGATGAGAGATATTGGATGTATGCAGAGGACAGCGACTTGTGCCGTCGTATGTGGGAAGCTGGCTGGCCTGTATACTATGTACATAGCATTGTTATAAAGCATTTTCATGGACGCGGTTCAGCAAAAGTTCCCGGTATTTTTAAGGCGTTGATAAAGAACAAACTTGCTCGCATTCATCTTCTGAGTTGGTTTAAGTATATGTGGAAATGGCGTACAAATCATAAGTATTATATCGTTAAACGTTAATCGATTAGATATGAGTAATTATCCAAAAATCGCCATTGTATATCTTTCATTCCATTGTGAGCCATACATAGACGATGTGGTGTCTGCATTAAAGAAGATAACGTATCCAAAAGATAAGATTGAATTTATTATTGTTGATAATCCACATCCTGAACATGGACCCTCGGTTCGTTTTATCGAAGAAAATGTCATGCCATTATCTGACAAAGAAATTCCGCACGCAACATTATTGGCGCAAAAAGAAAACCTTGGATTTGCTGGTGGTAATAATATTGGTGCGCAATGGGCTATTGAACACGGGTTTGATTATATATTTTTTCATAATAATGATGGATTTTTGGCCAGTAATGCTTTGGAACCGCTTGTTGAAGCTATGGAACAAGATAAAACTATTGGTCTGGCTCAGTCACTTATGCTCTTGCATCCAGATACGGAACTTATTAATAGTGATGGAAATTCATTCCACTATCTAGGATTTGGTTACTGTAATAATTATCGTACCAAATTTAGAGATATGAAGTATAACAAGGTGCAGGAAGTTTCATATGCAAGCGGAGCTGCTCTTATGACACGTGCTGATCTTATCAAACAATATGGCGCGTGGGACAATGATTTTTTCTTGTATCATGAAGATTTGGAATGGTCATTTCGTTTGCGTGCAGTTGGATATAAAATAGCTTTGGTTAGTGATTCTATTTTTTATCATAAATACCAATTTAGCCGGAGTATTACCAAGTTTTATTGGATGGAACGAAATCGGTATGGTACTATGCTGATGTTTTTCAGATGGCCAACACTATTGCTTTTGTTGCCTATGGGTGTTATTCTCGAGCTTGGTTTGTGGTTGTTTGCCGCGAAGGGCGGCTGGGCTAAAGAGCGCATGAAGGTGTATAAGTACTGGACCCATGGAAAGCATTGGAAATTGTGGATCAATAAAAGAAAAAAAATTCAATCTATGCGGAAGGTGAGTGACCGATTTTTGATGTCCTATGCAGTCACAGGTATTTATTTTCAAGAAAGAACAATGGAAAATCCGATTTTGAAGTACATTGGAAATCCGGTGATGAAGGTATATTATTGGGTGGTGGTGAGGGGGTTGATTTGGTGGTAGAGCCCATTCATTCCGAGGAGGATTCGATTCCGACGAGGAATCTTTCGAAGGATAATCATAGAGGATTGTATGAAACAATCAAGTAGGAAATATTATTATGTGTATATTACAGCAAGTATCAGCGGGGTTATATATGTTGGATTCACAGATTGTCTGGTTACAAGAATTAAGCAGCATAAGAAAGGAACATATCAAAATTCTTTTAGTAAAAAATATAAGACAAACAGATTAGTATATTGGGAACATTATTATTCCATGGACGAGGCCTTCAAACGAGAACGTCAAATGAAAACGTGGAGAAGAGAGAAGAAAATGGCATTAATTAAAAAGGAAAATCCGGAATGGAATGATTTGTATCAGCTTGTTATTGAGATGTCGAAAATTAGATCATTATTTTGAAATGAAAATACGATTAGTGTATGAAAGATCCCTCGTCGGTCTTGGGACCTTCTCGGGATGAACTAAGTTATATGAAAATAAGAAAAGCAATATTAACCGGTGGTGGACACGCAACGCGATTGCATCCGATCACAACAACAATCAATAAACACCTCATTCCGTTGGCAAATAAGCCGATGATTTTTCATGCTATAGAAAAAGCAGTAGAAGCTGGTGTAGAAGAGATTTTTATCAATACTAACCCAGGTGATACCGAGCTCGCAAAATATGTGGGCGATGGAGGACATTGGGGAATAAAAATCAAATTTTTTGAACAAACAGGCGGACCGCAGGGAATCGCTCATGTGGTAAAAGAAGCGCAGAAGTTTATTGGAGATGATCCATTTATGTTTTATTTGTCGGACAATATTTTGCTCGGCAGTTTGAAAGAGACATTTGAAAAATTTAGCAAAGAAAAATATGATTGTATGCTTGCTTTCGCACAAGTCCCTAATGCAAAGGCATTCGGTGTTCCTATTTTTGATGACAAGGGCAACCTCGTCAAAGTTATAGAAAAGCCTCAGGATCCACCAAACAATTTCGCGGTCACTGGCATGTATCTGTATGGCCCTCGTGTTTTTTTCGAGGCGTTTGACCATATTGAGCGAAGTGCGCGTGGAGAATACGAAATTTCTGACATTCATTCCTATCTTTTGAAGAATAACCATCGTGTCGGGTGGAAAGAAATTACGGGGTGGTGGAAAGATACAGGAAAGCCCGAGGATCTTCTCAATGCAAACAGAATGTTACTAGATCAAATGTCCGCAGAAGATTTTCCTAATCATGGTACGGTTGAATCGGGAGCCCAGATTTCTGGTAATGTGCATATAGGCAGGGGATCACGCGTAGCACATGATGTTGTTATGTTAGGCCCGGTTATCATTGGAGAAAACTGTGTGTTAGAACATTGCCGTATTGGCCCGCATGTAACTATTGGTTCTGGGGCAGAAGTACGAAATGCAACAATTGAAAAAAGCATTATTTTTGATCATAGCTTTATTGATACTGATTTGCATATACACAACAGTATGATTGGAAAACATGTTCGGCTTGTCAAAAAGCCCTCCGAAGAGGGCCGTTCAATGATTATAGGAGACAAGGCTATTGTGGAACACTAGTATGCAAGAGCATATACATTATTTTTTCCATTTTCATTAATCATATAAAATATCTTTCGCTGGCGTAGGTTTACAAAGGTATCCAGTATGGTACTGTCTGTTTGAAGAAGTTCGTGTCGTACATAGTATCCCGGATTGAAACTCGCAAATTTATTGTCATAGACAAATAACATAACGCCACTCAAATCAAGCAGCATGGCGTTTTTTATTTTTTCTCCACCGCGCTCAAGCAGGTTTATACCACCATCATTATATACACTGCTTAATTCCCAATCAGACCAAATCCACCACTCTTTTGTGTCTCTCTTATAAAATATCTTTGTACCTGGCAGAGATCTTTTTTCTGTTAGTCTGTCTTTGTCCGGCTGATACACAAATGTTTTATTATCCATGCTCTGTGTGATGACTCTATATTCATTGATATCAAGAATTAATCTAGGCTCTTGTGTAAGAGAATATACTTTTTGCGTACTGAGATTATTAAGTGTATGTGTGTCGTATGTCCATACGTGGTTATTGGTATCAACATACCATATACTGCTACTTACTGCTCTTGCAATTATATTTTGTACCCCAGACAAGGAAATGTTCCTAATGGTGTTTTCTGATTGTATAAATAAAGGAGAGTCACTGGCAGTTTTACTCCATTGTATGTATATAGGCTTGTTGTAGTGCAAGACCACTGGTTTTTCTAGGTTTGATAATGATATCAGATAAAGTATTGACGATCCATCATCTGTCTCATCAAAACGCGCGTATGCAACTTCTTGGAAAGGAGAGACAGATATCTGAGGTTGTGATACACTCATGCCTCGTATGAGAGACTCTGTTGTCTGCGTCCGCGTATTATATATGTATATCTCGTATGTATTTTCATCTTGTGTCAGGATAAGAAAATTGTCATGGAATTCAGAGCCAAATATTTGTGTGGTATTCTCGGGAATGTGGGGAATTAGTTGAGGTGCAGCATTCTTTAACAGGATTACATCTTTTATAAATGTCGTTTGGTTGCTTTGTATGGTAATGTCTTTTTCCCATGGTTTGTATCCTTCTTTTTGGATTTTGATATGATATGTTCCTGGTGCTCGATTAGTGAGGCGTATAGGTATTTTTTTTTCAATTTTTACTTCATTTAAATAAATTTCCGCGTCAATTGGTTTTATGTCAACACTGAGTACCCCCGTTTGTTTAATGGTTCTTTGGATTAAGTCATAGCGATAACCCGCAGTATAAAAAATCACCAGCGGGGAAGCAATAAAAAAAGCGCTGATGAGCACAATCATAATAAATCGGCGCATTTTTTTGCCTAGGTATTTTCCTGTTACCAGTGTATGTGGTTGGAAGTCTTTTTTAATTTGCTTTGCCATATGAAATTATGTATAATCATACCATTGTATTTAGATAAAATCAACCTGCAGTATGGCCAGATTTTCTATCCAAGGAGGGACTACATTGAAAGGTATTTTGAGTATACATGGATCAAAAAATGCGGCCCTTCCTATTTTAGCATGTACATTGATTGAAGAGGGAGAATATATTTTGCATAATATCCCCGATTTAAAAGATGTTGAAACAATGATCAACCTCTTGCACGGGTTTGGTCTAAAGACAGAAAGAGTGGAGGAGCATTCATACAAAATTATAAATTCGGGTATAGCTGATACCAAGGCACCCTATGAGCTCGTCAAGGCTATGAGGGCTTCTTTTGTCGTCATGGGGCCGTTGCTGGCGCATAAAAAACGGGCTTCGGTGCCTTTGCCTGGTGGGTGTGCCATCGGTACGCGACCTGTAGATGTTCATCTCAAGGGTTTTGAAGCTTTGGGCGCGCACGTAAATATAGAACACGGTTTCGTCAATGTGCAAGCGCATGAATTGGTTGGAAAAGAAATGAATCTTGATTTGGTAACTGTCACAGGCACAGAAAATATTGTAATGGCTGCGGTAAAAGCGCACGGCACCACGATAATTCATAATGCAGCCAAAGAGCCAGAAGTAGAAGATCTGTGCAATTTTCTAGTGAGTATGGGCGCCAAAATTGAAGGGATTGGCACAGATACATTATCTATCCAGGGTGTTGAAAAATTAACGCCAGGCGAATACACAATTATTCCAGACAGGATTGAAACAGGCACCTTTATTATTGCTTCACTAATTACTGGTTGCGGCATTGAGATAGAAAAGACAAATTCAAGACATTTGGGAGGTTTTATTTCAAAATTAGAACAAATGGGGGTTAAATTTGATATAACGCAGCAAAGTATAAAAGTTTCAGCAGAACTTGGTAAGCTAAAATGTGTTTCGATAGACACAGAGCCTTATCCGGGGTTTCCAACCGACTTGCAAGCACAGACAATGGTTTTACTTAGCCTTGTTAAAGGTATAAGTGAGATTAAGGAGAATATTTTTGAAAATAGATTTGGCCACGTGCTTGAACTCAATAGGCTTGGCGCTCATATAAAAGTTGAGGGGAATAAAGCCATTATAGAAGGAGGAGTGAAGCTAAGTGGGGCAGAGGTTTTGGCTACCGATTTACGCGCTGGTGCAAGTCTTGTATTGGCTGGCCTTGTCGCTGATAATACCACAATTGTAAATGATATTCATCATATTGAACGCGGATACGAGGATTTAGAATCGCGTCTCACCGCAGTAGGGGCAAAGATTAAGAGAGTTGCATAATTTATTTAAAGAGGAAAAATTTTAATATGAAATCACGGGTAAATAAAATTTTATTAATCATTGTTGGTCTGTCTATCATTTTTGGTGGTGGTGTTTTTGCGGGTATGTCATATAGCACCTATCATGCGCTTACCAACGAAGATAAGACAGTAGACATCTCCAAAGTCATTGATCTGTATAGTGCAACACGTTCAAGTGAAGTTAGCTTTGATCAATTTTGGGATGTATGGGATAAAATAAAACAAAAATATGTTTATCAGCCGGTTAGTGATGTGGACCTGTTTTATGGATCTTTGCAAGGACTCGTGGCTGGTCTCCATGATCCGTATTCTATTTATTTTCCACCAGAAAAAGCAAAAGAATTTACGAGCGACTTAGCCGGTGAATTTGAAGGTATTGGCGCTGAAATTGGCAAACGTGACGAACAGCTTGTGATTATAGCCCCGCTTTCAGGTTCTCCCGCAGAAAAGGCAGGACTTCATCCATTGGATAAAATTCTTGCGATTGATGGACAAGATACCAATGGTCTCGATATTATGGAAGCAATAACAAAGATCCGCGGTCCCAAAGGGTCGACAGTCACGCTTACTATCACTCAAAATGGATTTGAAACTGCAAAAGAGATTCCAATTATTCGTGATACGATTAATGTCCCAACGGTAAAATGGAACAAAGATGACAATGGTATTATACATTTACAGCTTTTGTATTTTAATGACACGACGTGGACTGAATTTGATAAAGCAACCAAAGAAATATTACTTGCGGCTCCAGAAGGTATTGTTTTGGATATGAGGACAAATCCAGGTGGGTATTTGGATACGTCCGTGAGGGTTGCGAGTGAATGGATATCGAGCGGGACTATAGTTTCAGAACGCTTTAATGATGGCAAAGAAACCACGTATACCTCAGAAGGACAACATCGTTTAGCAGGTATACCCACCGTCGTACTTATTGACGAAGGGACCGCATCTGGTGCTGAAATAGTTGCAGGCGCTCTGCAAGATCATAAGGTGGCTACACTTGTCGGCAACAAGAGTTTTGGAAAAGGTTCAGTACAAGATTTTGAAGTGTTACCCGACGGGTCTGCTTTAAAATTGACTATAGCTGAATGGTATACTCCACTTGGTAGACAAATTAACAACAAAGGAATAGATCCAGATGTCGTTATTGAAGAAATGTTTGTACAAAAACAAGGTACTGACGGGACAAAAGTAGAGGATTTTGTGGATAAGGGATTAGAGAAAGCGATGGAAGTATTAAAAGAAACTGGAAATTAGAAACTAGAAATAAAGAAATTGAAAGAAAATTTTATTAATCTTCTAATCTGGAATTTATCCGGCGTAGCCCCTGGTATTCGGGGCGAAGACGGAATCTTTTAATCTTTTATTCGTATGTTCGGAGGCAAAGTCGTACATGGCGATGGTCTAGGAAAACAGTATGGTTATCCTACTGCTAATATTGATTGTAAAAAGCAACATGTGGTATGGGGGAGTGGCGTGTATGCCGGCTTTGCTTTTGTTGACCGCACGAGGTATAAAGCAGCTGTCGCTATTCGAGAACAGCCTTGGAAAGTAGAGGTATATTTAATCGATTATATAGGGGAAGATTTGTACGACAAGCATATAGATGTTGATTTGAAACAAAAAGTAAGTGAATTGGAGCGATTTGACAATACAGGCGAGCTTATTGAAAAAATAAAAAGAGATGTGGAAATGATAAAAGAAATGCTCAATCTAACATAATAAACAAAATAAAAATTCCCTCGGCACTCGGGGGAATTTATGTAAATACTTCTATTAAATAATTTTTTTGGATTATCTCATGCAGTTCCTCTAAAAATGGAGGGCAAAATTTATCTTTTTCTTCTGCCATTTTTTTCTTGAGTTCAGTTCTGTCGATCCACAGTATTTGAGCGATTTCAGATTTTTGGATTTCTATCGGACCATCATACATACCCCAGAAGCACATTTTGTGCGAACGGTGTATGTCATCTTCATAAAATCCTTTTATAAACATAGTTGCAGGTATGCAAATACCTAATTCTTCTTTCATCTCTCGTTCAAGCGCTTGGTTGTATGTTTCTCCTGCACGCACGGTCCCCGATACTGATGCATCATATTGATTTGGGTAATTTTTTCTATTTTTGGCACGCAATTGCATGAGGAGTTGCCGTTTTGAATTGAACAGATATAGGTGGGATGTACGGCAAATGAGCTCGTGGTTGGTAAAAAAATCTGTCTTCGGGCGAGCACCAATTTCACCGTCACTTCTGTCTACTTCGGTTATTAGTTCGGGCATATATTGTTATTAAACCCTCTCAATCCAATGTCCATCAACTTCAACTTCTAATTCCAAAAACACTTTTTTATTAAGTGATTGTTCCAATTCACGTCGGGCCATCACACCAATTTCTTTTATTTTGCTTCCACCTTTGCCAATAATTAATTTTTTGTATCGTTCCTGATTAGTAAGTATGTGCGCGGTAATAACGAACATATCTTTTTTTTCTTCTATGCTCTGAACTTCCACTGTCATAGAATAGGGGACTTCTTTATCAAATACTGAAAATATTTTTTCACGTATCAATTCTCCTACCCAAAAATATTCGTGGACATTTGTAAGCTGAGCACCATCATACATAGGCTGTCCTTCTGGTAGAAGTTCAAGAACTTTTTCTTTGAGTGGTTGGATATGGCTTGCGCGAAGGGCAGAAAGTGCAAACACGGCATTAAAATCAGAACCCCATCGTTCATATTCTTGCTGATGTCTGCGTTCAGATTGAGACAAATCACTTTTATTTATTACCAAAATTTTTGGTACTTCAATATGGCGAATAAGACCATAGGTAAATTTTTCTTCATCTCCAATTTCACGACTTGGGTCTACTACATACAAGATAACGTCCACACCTTGAAGAGCATCTTTTGCTTTTTCAATCAATTTTCCTGTCAGACTACTGTGTTTTTCTTTCAGTATTCCGGGTGTGTCCATAAACACAATCTGGCCTTCGGGCATGTTGACAACACCGTGAATAATATCTCGCGTCATTTGTGCGCGAAAAGACGTGGCAGCAATTTTGGTTCCTACCAGGGTATTGAGAAGAGTAGATTTTCCGACATTTGAACGTCCTACGAGTATTGCAAAACCAGATTTCATAGTGGGATATTGGATTAAGAAACTGGAAACCGGAATAGACTTTCACATTCTAGTATCTGGTTTCCTTGCCTAATAGTGAGATAATACCATGTACTTGCGTAAAATTCAAGGTTGTTCTATTATATATAGAGTATGAAAGTAATACTTTTACAAGATGTATCGGGAACAGGCAAAAAGGGGGATATAAAAGAAGTAGCAGAAGGATATGCTCGAAATTTTTTATTGGCAAAAAAATTGGCCAAAATTATGACGACTGATGTGGTAGTTCAGCTTGAGGCTCAGGAAAAAAAGAAGACAAAGCTGGCTGAGCAAGAGCTCAAAGAACAGCAGAAAACTGCTGGTAAGCTCGATGGGGCTGAACTAGAGGTTTTTGGTAAAATAAATAGCGAAGGAAAGTTGTATGCAAGCGTAAATGGTTCTAAACTTGTTGAAGTAATAAAAAAACAATATGGCGTGGCAATAAAGCCTGTCCAAATTTTTATTCCACATTCAATTAAAGAACTCGGAGAACATCGAGCAGTTGTGCGGTTCAATCACGGGCTTGAGGCAGAGCTCCGCGTCAGTGTCTACGAAGAATAAATAGTCCCTCCACCTCCGGAGGGATTTTTATTTATGTTGGTTTGTGGTATACTGTTGCTGGAATTTGTTTCTTAATAATTTTAGTTATGGTAGCAAAAACTAAAAAACGTAAATACGTCTTTGTCGTAGGAGGGGTTTTGAGCGGAGTTGGAAAAGGAGTAACGTCTGCTTCTCTCGGAGCTATACTTGAGGCAAAAGGATTTAGTGTTACTGCGCTTAAAATTGACCCGTATATCAATGTTGATGCAGGAACCATGAATCCGGTAGAGCACGGAGAGGTTTTTGTGACAAATGATGGAGACGAGACAGACCAGGACATGGGCAATTATGAGCGTTTTTTGGATACTGATTTGAATTCAGAAAATTACATGACGACGGGACGTGTATACCTGACAGTCATTGAAAATGAACGTGCCATGAAATACAAAGGACGTTGTGTGGAGGTTGTACCTCATATTCCCGAGGAAGTGATTAGGAGAATTACTGCCGCAGCTGAAAAGAAAAATGCTGATGTCACGATTATTGAAGTTGGTGGTACGCTTGGTGAATATCAAAATTTACTTTTTCTCGAAGCGGCTCGCATGATGAAGATGAATCGTCCAGATGATGTAGCTTTTATTCTTGTGAGCTATATGCCTGTACCTTCTCATTTGGGTGAGATGAAGACCAAACCAACACAGCATGCGGCACGCACATTGAATACAGCAGGAATTCAAGCAGACATTATCGTCGCACGCGGGCCTTTTGAATTAGACAAACCTCGCCGTGAAAAGCTTGCCGTGTTTTGTGGGGTCAGAAAAGAAAATTGTATCTCAGCTCCAGATGTGCCTTCAATTTATGAAATTCCTATTCGCCTGGAAGAACAGCAAATCGGAAATAAAGTACTCAAAGTGCTCCATACACGACCACGCAAAACAGACTTAACTCCGTGGAATACATTTGTCCATACGATCAAAACAAGTACCAAAGAGGTTAAAATTGCTGTTGTGGGAAAATATTTTGGAACCGGCACGTTCACATTGTCTGATTCGTATATCTCAGTTATTGAAGCGATAAAACACGCAAGCTGGTTTCATCATGTAAAGCCTGCACTTGATTGGATTGACTCAGAAGAGTTTGAAAAGGATTCCAAAAAAGTCTCTATGCTTGCGGGGTATGATGGTATTATTGTCCCTGGAGGATTTGGGTCGCGCGGTGTGGAAGGGATTATCAAAGCTGTTACGTTTGCCCGCGAACACAAAAAGCCTTATTTGGGGCTTTGCTATGGTATGCAGTTGGCCACCATTGAATTTGTCAGAAATGTGCTGGGGAAAAAAGACGCGCATACGGTTGAAATTAGTCCAGATACAAAAAATCCTGTCATTCATATCAATCCTCATCAGGCGCAAAATGTGCGCGAAAATAGGTATGGTGGTACCATGCGTCTCGGTGCATATGATTGCGTACTAAAAAAAGGAACTAAGGCTGGCAAAGCGTATGGGATAGAAAAAATTTCAGAACGCCATCGCCATAGATATGAGTTCAATAATGATTATCGCGATGAAATGGAAAAAGCAGGCCTGCATGTAGTTGGTGTGAATCCAGAATCAAATTTAGTTGAAATTGTAGAATTAAAAGATCATCCTTTTTTTGTGGGCAGTCAATTTCATCCCGAGTTCAAATCACGTCCCATGCGACCACATCCGCTGTTTAGAGAATTTATAAAAGTAGCGCTGAAACACTAATCATTCGAGCACTTAAATTAGCTGTTTTCTAGTTTTTGCTATTATAGTAAATAAAAAAACGCCCGCAACTTTTGTGTGGGCGTTTTATTTAGGAATCAAGCCAGGGTTCGAGGAGTTAGCAGCCCTGGCTCTGCTGCAGGTACCGCTTCTTTCTATCGCGGCGTTCGTCGCGTACATGCAGAAGCGATATGAGAAGTCCGCCAGCCAAGCACTCAAGGCCGACGAACAACGGAGGGAGTTTTACCATCTCGGCGGGGTTTGGCGAACTAAAAGCATCCGCCAGACACGGAACCGCCAGGATGGCGAAGAGGAAAAACACCTCCCACGGGAATTGTTCCCACCACCTCCCGTTCATGGTGGGTTTCACCTCCTGCCCGCGGTATGCGGGTTGCAGAAATTATAGTTAATAGAGAGAGACTTGTAAAGGATTGAAGGTAAGAATTTTTTCTAGTATGTATACCATACTTGAAAAAAACTCTATTTATGGTACATTAAGAATGTATGAAGACATCCGCATACAATATATATGATACGACATCGCAAGCATGGCAGGCGATGTATGAAGCTATTGCGCATGCTCAGAGTTCAATTTATTGGGAAGTTTTTGTATTGGTTGATGACTCTTCTGGTACGCCATTTTTTGATTTACTCAAACAGAAAGCATTGCAAGGCGTGGATGTGAAAATCGTACTAGATTATTGGGGAAGTTTTAGTCTATCACGGAAAATGATTGCTCAACTTGCACAGTCTCATGTGGATATACGCATATTTAGGCCGTTTAAACATCCTTTTTATGGAGTACGGCAATGGCTTATGGGCGGTACGCATCGTAAAATTTTGGTTGTTGATGGGCAGATTGGTTTTGTTGGGGGCGTGAATGTCCAGCATCATATGAAAGATTGGAATGATATTCATATGCAATTGCGCGGGAAAATTGTACGGTCGCTTTTACGATCTTTTGCGAAATTATATATTCAGTCTGGAGGTGAGCGTGCGTCAGTTGAACATCTGCTAAGGTATAGACATCGTGTGAAACATGCATTGTTGGATTTTGTGTATGATAAACCAACAGAAAAAAAATATTCTCGGGTCCGTGAGCGTTATATAGAGGCCTTTATGAAAGCCCGTGAACGCATTATTCTATTTTCCCCCTACTATTTCCCAGGAAAAGAATTTGTTCATGCCTTGTGGCAGGCGCGCAAACGTGGGGTAAAAGTTGATCTGCTTATCCCATATCGCGGTGATTTACGGTTTATGCAATATGCCGCGCATGCGTGGTTTTCGATTATAGAAAAATTAGGTGTACGCATACATTTATTAAAAAAGATGTCCCATGGTAAAGGTATTGTGGTTGATGATGATTGGGCGATGATAGGAAGCAGTAATATTGAATTCACAAGTTTTTACCATAATTATGAAGTAAATATAAAAACTCATGATAAAAAAATTGTGGGCAAGCTTCAACGCATATTGAAGCGTTGGATGGATAATTCCTATACTCTCGAAGAAGTCAAATGGAAAGAGCGTAGTTTTTTTACGCGTATGTTTGAACGAGTGGCGTTTAGATTATATAAATTGTGGTTCAAAGATTCTGACTAATAGTATATATGGAAAAACAGCAACCATTGGCAGACCGCATGCGCCCGCGTAATTTTGATGAATTTGTAGGGCAACAGGAAATTGTGGGCAAAGGCAAGTTGTTGCGTAAGCTCATTGAGCATGATGAACTTTCTTCTATAATGCTCTGGGGTCCCCCGGGTGTTGGCAAGACAAGTTTGGCGAATTTAATTGCGCAGCAAACTGAGTCGTATTTTGAAATTTTGAGTGGTGTTGAAAGTGGTAAAGATGACTTGAGAAAGGTCATAAAACGGGCAGAAGAACGTGTGAAGTACGAACAAAAGCGTACGATTTTGTTTATAGATGAAATTCATAGGTGGAATAAAGCACAACAAGACGCCTTGTTGCCATATGTTGAGAAGGGTAGAATTGTATTAATCGGTGCGACAACAGAAAATCCTTCGTTTGAAATTATTGGACCATTGTTATCACGTTCTCGAGTATTTATTTTAAAAAGATTAGAAGAACATGATATTGTAAAAATAATACAACAAGCTCTTCAAGATAAAGAAAGGGGACTGGGCGAATATGAAGTGAAGATTGAGAAAGAGACTATTGAATTTTTGTCAGAATTAGCTGGAGGAGATGCGAGAGTGGCGTTGAATGGGATAGAATTAGCGTTTAAAACAGGGAATAAGGAGGGAGCAGGGAACAAGATTGAAATAAACAAAGAGGATGTCAAAGAAGCCCTGCAACGAACCCATCTGATATTTGATAAAAAAGGAGAAGAATTTTATAATCTTATTTCAGCTTTGCACAAATCAATGAGAGGGTCAGATGCAAACGCGGCATTGTATTGGCTCGCACGGATGCTTGAGGGCGGAGCGGATCCCTTGTATGTTGCTCGTCGGGTACTTCGTTTTGCGAGTGAAGATATTGGTATGGCAAATAGTGAAGCTATGATACAGGCAAATGCCGCGTATGATGCCTGCCATAAGATTGGGATGCCTGAATGCTCTGTTCATCTCGCGCAAGCTGTGGTATATTGCGCCAAGTCGAAGAAATCTAATTTGTTGTATACGGCATATCAAAAAGCTGCAGAAGATGCAAAAGCTACATCTCATTTGGGTGTCCCATTACATTTACGCAATGCACCGACGAGGTTTATGAAAGATATTGGGTATGGTAAAGATTATAAATATACACCAGACTTCAAAGGTGAAGAGGCAAAGCAGGATTATTTGCCGCGAGAGTTGAAGAATAAAGATTATTTTAAGTAAAGTAAAATAGAACACGAATTTAACGAATAAAACTAATAGAAACGAATTCGTTCAAATTCGTTAAATTAGTTCAATCCGTGTTCTATTATTTTATGCAAAAGCAAAAGTTTTTACTCCATACCTGCTGTGCGCCATGTAGTATCGCCATTGTCGATGAACTTAAAAGCAAATACGATTTGACTGTCTTTTTTTATAATCCAAATATTCACCCCGAAGAAGAATATCTCAAACGAAAAAAAGAAGTGGTTCGTGTGTGTGAAGAGTGGAACGTGCCCATGGTGGATATGGACTATGAGCAAGATAAATGGCACGAAAAAGTTACTGGTCTCGAAAAAGAACTAGAAGGCGGAGCTCGATGCATTCAGTGTTTTACATTACGATTGAATCGAACGGCTCAATATGCAAAAGAACATGATTTTGATATTTTTGGGACGAGTTTAACGAGCGGACGAAATAAAAAATCAGATGTTATTCATCCGATTGGTTTAAAGCTAGCTGAAAAGTATGGCTTGAAGTTTTATGATGTTGATTGGAAGAAAGGTGGAAGGCAAGAAAAGGGGAGGCGTTTGGTTGAAGAAAGAAATATATATAGACAAAGTTATTGTGGATGTAAGTATTCGTCCAAATGATAAAAATTATTTTTGGTTTTAAATATAAAATTGTATTCTACTAGATTTTTGATTCGTATTTATTGCTGAAGTAAAATTGGATTGACTATAGTTTTTTTTGACGTATAACCTTTGAAAGTAATTGGAGGTGATTCGACAGGTCTCTGGTTGATATACATTGTAAAAATTATTGAACTGATTTGTTCCCTGGTATTTTTTTCTTGTCTGGAAAAATAGGTGTCAAAATTAGTAAGTCCTAATTGTATACCTTTCATACTTCCAAACGACGGGTATGCTATATCGTTTGGTTTAATATCAAACTCCTTAACTCGAATTTTTATTTTAGTTTCTGGTGGTATAACAATTTCCAATTCTTGTTTCTTCTCGATCTTATATAGTTTAATGATATAGAAATGCTTATCGTTCGTCTCTTTATTATAATATATATCTACTGTTTTGATATCCTTATTTATAAAGGTATCTCCCATTTTTTCGCTGATATTTATATCAAAGTCGTCCTGTTTTTTTATTGTTAGCTTTTGTTGATTATTTATGTCAATCCTCAAACCAATGTCATACAAGTTTTCATCTCTAGCATTAGTAATTGATATTATTTCTTTTATTGGATAAGAAAAATTATTAGAAATTTCTTTCTGGTTTATTTTTAGAGGTCTATATTTTAAATCAATTTTTTTGTAACCCCACCCTAAAATACCCAATACTGAAAGCCCAAGAACACCCAAAATTGTGATAAATAGATTCATATTAATTTTTTTATTTTTTTTCATATATGATTTTTCTCCCCTGTATGTTGTTGTGTTCAATTATTATATTGTGCACTTTTTTATTCTTCAATAACCTTTTTATTTTCTCCGGCCACTCTATCACGCACACCGTCTCTTTATCTCCCAAATAATCTTCCACACCGATTTCAATCAGCTGCTCCTCGTTTTCCAGTCTGTATGTATCAACATGAAGTAATCTTTTAATCTTAAATCTTGAATCTTCAATCTTATACTCTTGCATCAACGTAAATGTCGGACTAACAATATCATCTGTAATACCCAATCCCATGGCAATCCCTTTCGTCAGGGTAGTTTTTCCTGCTCCGAGATCTCCATGGAGTAATACAATATCACCACCTTTGAGTTTAGAGGCGATTTCTTTACCAAAGTTTATCATTTCTGGTGTAGAATTTATTTTTTGCATAAATAATGGAACACGGATTGAACTAATTTAACGAATTTGAACGAATTTGTTTCGATTCGTTCAATTCGTTAGATTCGCGTTCTATTGTAATTCAGGGTATAAAGGAAATTTTGCAGTTAATTCTATGACTCGTTGTTTAATTTCTGTCAGCTTGGCATCATCTTCCCAATGTATAATTGCCTCGTTCATCCAGTCTGCAACCAATTCCATCTCAGCTTCTTTCATTCCGCGCGTAGTCAGGGCTGGTGTACCAAAGCGAATACCTGATGGATCCATAGGACTTCGCGGATCATCAGGGATCATATTTTTGTTTACTGTAATACCTGCTTTGTCTAGAGCTTCTTGGGCATGTTTGCCCGTCACTCCTTTTGAAGCAAATACATCAACAAGTAGCAAATGATTATCTGTTCCCCCAAACATGAGCTTGTACCCGAAATCATTGAATTTTTTCTCCAATACTTTTGCGTTCTTTTTTATTTGCTGAGCATATTCTTTGAAAGAAGGTTCCAACGCTTCTTTGAAGGCAATTGCTTTTCCTGCAATATTATTTTCATGTGGTCCCCCTTGAAATCCAGGGAAAACTGCTTTGTCAATTTGTTTTGCAAATTTTTCTTTGCACATAATCATACCGCCGCGAGGACCTCGCAATGTTTTGTGCGTCGTAGTTGTTACGACATCAAAAATGGGCACCGGATTGTTCATCTCGCCAGCAGCAATAAGGCCGGCAATGTGAGCAATATCTGCCATAGTGATTGCGCCAACTTCGTCTGCAATAGCTTTTATTTTTTCATATTCAATTTCACGCGAGTACGCGCTGTATCCAACTAGAATAACCTTTGGCTTGTGTGTCTGCGCCATTTCGCGCAAATTATCCAAATCTATTTTTCCTTGTGTATCAGTTTTGTATCTGACAAAGTTAAATATTTTTGTCATGTAGGTGACAGGGTGCCCGTGTGTAAGGTGTCCGCCATGAGACAAATCCATTCCGAGTATTGTGTCACCAGGTTCAAGCAAGGCAAAATACACTGCAATATTAGCAGGGGCGCCAGACAGTGGTTGAACATTTACATGTTCCGCGCCAAATAATTGTTTTGCTCTGTCAATCGCAAGTTGTTCCACTTCATCTATAAATTCGCAACCGCCATAATATCGTTTGCCTACATACCCTTCAGAATATTTGTTTGTCAAAACAGATCCAAGCGCTTCGAGTACGGCGATTGAGACGAAGTTTTCAGATGGAATCATCTCAAGACCTTGTTCTTGGCGATTGAGTTCTTTTTGTATTGCTTGTTGGGTAGCTGGATCGTATTGTGATAATTTAATTTTATTCATATTTTTAAATTAAAAAATAGAACACGAATAAAACGAATCTAACTAATCTAACTAATCTAACTAATCTAACTAATCTAACTAATTTGAACGAATTCGTTTTGATTCGTTAAATTAGTTCAATCCGTGTTCTATTTAAATTCCAAAGATTCAAAAATCATATTTCTTTTTTGATGTCATTGATTATTTCCAAGACATTTTGAGCACAATTTTCCGGCAAATTATTGATATCAAACCATCCCCAGTCAGCAATATCTAGACCTGGCTTTATTTCTCCAGTTCGTTTTGCTAGGAAATGTTTGAGTATAATTTCTTTGTTTTTATGTACTGTTTTTATAGTTTTTAATTGTCTAATTATTTCTATTTCAATACTCAATTCCTCACGTGCTTCTCTTTTACATGTTTCTTCCGGATTCAAATCTCTTTCTTCAGCGCCTCCTCCTGGGAAAAACCAAGGCGTTATGGCGTTGTCTTTCATCTCGCGATCGAGCAAAATTTTTCCATTCTCAATTATAACCGGTCCAGCGGCCATGTTTTCCCAGGTAGAGGATTCCATATTGTTTTTAAGCTATTTTTAGAGTATATTTAGTCTATCATTTTTAAAGTCTTCTATCAAATAACCTATGTTGTGGGTATTTTTACAGACCGGAGCTCATTTTTTGTGGGCATGGACAAATGTTGGAGACAAATATGTAGTTGAAAAAAGGATACAAGATCCTTACGTGTTTACTTTTTTGAGGTGGATATTTGGTATTTTGGTAATTATAATAATTCCGTTTATAGATTTTTATGTCATAGAAACAAAGTTTTTATTGTTGCTTGCATTTACCGGATTTATCTATTTTTACGGTGCTATTCCGTATGTGAAAGCATTGGGCATGGAAGAGATTTCACGCGTTAATGTGCTGTGGAATTTTGTCCCCATTTTTACTTTTGTGATCGCATGGATTTTCATAGATCAAAAGTTGTATGGCTTTCAGCTCTTAGCTTTTTTTCTACTTCTGTTTGGTTCTATCCTTGCGTCTATACATATTACCAAAGGTTTTTTTAAATTATCAAAGGCGCTTTTTTGGATGATGTTTGCATCTGTTATATATGCCACCTATGCGACGATATTTAGTTACGTCACTCAATTTGTGCCATTTCTACTTGCGTTTGTATGGATGACTATTTTTATGCTATTGTCTTCGGTATTTTTATTTTTTTCTAAAAATTTTAGATCCAATTTGAATCAAACGTTTCACCATATAGATAGTAAACTCGGCTTGTTTTTATGTGCCCTTTCAATAACAGATTATGTAGCCGTTGGCATAAATATATGGGCATTATCGCTTGGACCTGCCGCTCTTGTCTTTGCGTTTGAGGGAATGCAGACTATTTTTGTGTTTAGTATAGCAGTATTATTTTCTATTTTTATTCCCCACATTTTGAAAGAGGAATTGGATAAGAAAAATGTCTTTTTAAAGATAGTAGCACTTGTACTTATGTTGTGTGCTATAATAATACTCGCATTTCATTAATTTTATATGAACGAGTCTGTAACATCTGGAGTTAACTCAACCAGGGAAAATTATAGAAGAAAAACAGAAGAGCAAAGAGAAATACAAAGAATCGAAAAAATTAATGACCCCGAAGAATATTGGTTTGAACGTCTCAAACATGAGTGGGAAGCTCTTGTTTTTCAGTCATATCTTGAACCAGGCGAAGCAGCCGAGACAATGAATTTGGATTTTGATATGAATAAATATGATAAGGAAGGGCAAGGCTACGTGGATAGTGTATTAATAGATGCTGCCCATGAACTGGCATTGAGTAAACCCGTAGAATATATTGATAAAGTTATTTTGCCTCCAAACGCATATCCACGAATTATTACGGGTGCCGCTGAAAGAACACGGGAACTGCAAATTATACCAAGAGATCAATATCTTGAGCAGGTACTTGAGAGTTTAGATTTAGATTATCATATCCTTGAGACCTCTCCGCAAGCAGAGGAGGAATTTAGAAGGAGACATAAGATGAGAAGAAACGAACTATATAGAGCATATGTCGTTGATGAAGAACATATTATTGTTTTAGTCAACAATGAAGAGGGAAATAGCACCTTTGTTTTGCATGATATAACGAGGGAACAGTGGAATGCACATATCTTGGGTATGGACAAAGAGCACATGGTTCAGTTTTTGCAAACCAGTGCTACACCTATAGAGTGGATTTCTAATGTTGATGAGTGGAAGACTGTCCTAAAATATTTTTTGGAGACAAAAGGGCCTCGCTATTTGTCGTACACTGATCTCCAACACGACGTATTGGGCTGCGGGGTTACTAGTAGTTCTAGTTATGAAGTAGAACGGAAAAATCATGTGCAATGGCCATCGGAACCATTTGAGACATATAAAGATGAATGGACAAATTGGTATGATTTTTTGAAAAAGGAGAGGCAAAAGGAAAAAGCATCATTTCTTACCTATATGGAGTTGCAAGCAGAGGTGCGGAGCTGTGACCCTCCTATTATGGGGTCAGAAAGATATAGACAAGAAAGTAAAAAACATCCTAATTGGCCATCTAATCCCAATCATGTCTATGGGGAGTGGGTGGATTGGTATTCATTTTTGGGGAAAACGAGAATTAGTTTAGAAACATTGATGGAGCATCCTGAGATGCGTCAACCCCTTGCACAAGCATTGTCCGGTGTAAAGATCGTTTCGCATTTTGAAGACCTTTCTCCTATCAAGATTGAGGGAGCTACTACTACTGCCCAAGCTCGTCAATTATTAGATACCATGGCAAAAGAAATAGAACAAAGGTATACATTACCCCGAGGTTCAGTATCTAGAAAACGAGCGCTTACATTCATACGTCTTTTAGCTACGCAAGACGGTGAGGCTCATGTTGAAAAATTTATTGAAGATGAAGCTAGGAAAAAAGATCTTACATTAGAGGAGTTGTATAGAGATTCTGAACTATGTAGAAAAATTTGGGAACAAATTGGCCATGCGCCTGTCCATTCCCGAAATAAAGTGACTCTTTCTATAGAAGGTTACCGTGTTGTTATGCTTAACAGTTTTTTACAAAGAGTCGGACATCATCTCACCCAAGAATTGAAAGTTGATGGCCGCATCTCGTCACTACTCAGTAGACAATTTATTGGGGAACTTGTTAACAGCGGTAGAGAAGAAGCACTTGAGTATGTAAAAAGAGAAATGCAGAAAAAGTATATAAGTGCTCATGAAATTTTGAATAATCGAGAACTTCGTGCTCATGTCGTATCCGTATTAGAAAGAAGTAGCATTGGAAAAGCCGCGCCCATTTCGTTTCAAGGATTTGAGGATACGGATACGACAAATGCGCTTAGCCGTGTGTGTTTTTTTCTGAGAAGACTTACCAGATCAAAAGTGTCTGCGGGGACAGCTCGAGATTATATATTAAGATTTGAGCGAGAAGGAAAACAGTCTGCTGACACCTGGATATTAGAAAAAAGTTAATCTATTATTCTATACTTTTTATCATACATATTCCTTATTTTTTCCGCATATTATAGAAGAAGAAATAGACAGAAAAAATATTGTATTAAAAATTAATGCTCTGTTATTAATGATTGTGGGAGTCATAAATCTTTCTTTTTCCTCGCAAGGTCTATAAGCGGTGTTGACAGTATTTCTATTTTTTGCTTTACTTGATGCAATATTTTCTTAAATTTTGTATGACACCAGAAGAGATAAATGAACGACTTAGTAAATTTGAAGAAGAAATACATGCTAAATCGATACTGCACATGGGTTTTCCGTGCAATTTTGATTTTGACTATTCGCCTATATTTCCTTTATTTAAATATAATTTAAATAATTTAGGCGATCCATTTGATGAATGCAATTACCAGATGCATGCGCGTGAATTTGAACGCGAGGCTTTGTACTGGCTTGCCGATGTATACAAATTACCCCGCGAAGAATTTTGGGGGTATACCGCATCGTGCGGTACGGAGGGCAATATGCATGGATTGTTTGTGGCTCGTGAATTATATCCCAAGGCGCGATTATATTTTTCTGAAGATGCACATTATTCATTGAAGAAAAGCGCACATATTTTGCAATTGGATTATAGTATCGTACCTTCTTGTGAAAATGGGGAGATGAACGTCTCAAAATTTGAAAAGATTTTACAACAGCATGGCAAACGCCCTGCTGTTGTTGTAATCAACATAGGCACGACGGTAAAAGGAGCGATTGATAATCTTGACGAAATACTCGAGGTATTGAAACGAAATGGCATTGAAGAGCATTATATTCATTGCGATGGCGCTCTATCTGGTTTAATTTTGCCATTTATTTCTGAGCCCGACGCTCCAGTTATAAATTTTTCTAAGTCAATTGATAGTGTTGCTATTTCCGGACATAAATTTATAGGTTCTCCGATACCATATGGTATAGTGCTTGCGCGCAAAAAGAACATAGACAAAATTTCGCATGAAATAGAATATATCGGAAGTCACGATAGTACCATTAGTGGTTCACGTGGGGGACATACTGCGCTTATTTCTTGGTATGCGTTTATGTCTCGGGGCGTGGAAGGTTTTAAAAAGGATGTGTACGACTGCCTCGCACGCGCTCAATATTTATATGAAAGTTTGGTTGCAATACATTATCCCAAATGCTTTTTGAATAAGTGGTCTACGACTGTTGTGTTTGAACGGCCTTCTGAAGCACTCATTCATCGCCATCAGCTCGCGGTGCAGGGTGATCTTGCTCATGTGGTTGTGATGCAACAGATCTCAAAAGAGAGGATTGATGAGTTTGTTGAAGAACTGAAGGAAGAAATAAAGACGAAGGTGGGCGGGGAAATGTAGTGGAATTTAATTATACTAATTATTCTAATTATACTAATTAACCTAAAACAAATCTCAATTTCAAAATATTATACAAAGCCTAGTCATTATTTAGAATAATTAGAACAATTAGGTTAATTAGAATAATTTAAAACTCCCTGAGAAGGGGAGTTATTTTATATTTTTAACCATGTATGTTCCTCGTTTTTTGTATCCTAATTTTCTGTAGTAGCCACGGACGCCTACTCCTGAAATCACTGCAAGTTTTGTATATCCATTTTTCTTTGCGATTTTTTCTGCTTTTTGCACAAGTTTTTTGCCAAGGCCTTTGTGTTGACTTGCAGATTTATTTTTTTCTCCAAGTTCAAGAAGTTGGCCATACGTATGAAGCTCACGAATGAATGCAGAGTTTTTCATTTCAGGTAGATGATCGAGCAACCCACCCCCAACCCCTCCCTTAAAAATGGAGGGGCTTTGGTTTGGTATTCTTAGACGTAGAAAGGCAAAGACAACATGTCTCTTTGAATCTTCAAAACTCAAAAAATACTCCGTTCCTCCATTTGTTTCGTATACGTCAATAAATGGTTTCGGTGCTAAAGTGCTAAAGTGCTGTCGTGCTAAAGTGCTCACATGTCCCACTTCTCTGCACCTCAAACATTCACATTTTAATCCTCGCTTCTTCATTTCACTTTGCAATGCTTCGCGCAGGTTCGTAATGATATTTCCGCCCTCAATTTCATTGGCGGGAATATCGCGAATAAGTCGAGAAATACGGCAATAACGAGGAGTGTTTATTTTCATTTGAATAATACTTTCAAAAAGATCTTTTTGGTCGTATGGTTTATATTTTTTATTTTGTAGCCATGTGTATAATTCCGTATTTTTTATTACGGTGCATGGGTATATTTTTATCATGTCAGGCTTCAATCCTGGATCAGAAAATAATTGTTTGTACATTTCGACATCATGTTTTGCAGATGATCCTGGCAATGCGGGCATAAAGTGCAAATCAACTTTAAATCCAGCTTGCCTTAGTAAATACATCGCATCTTTGAATTGTTGAACCGTATGTCCGCGTTTAATAAGTTTTAAAATATTATCATCAGGTGCTTGAAGTCCTAGTTCAATGCGTGTGCATCCTTGTTGACGCATGTGATAAATTGTTTTTGGAGAGATTGCATCTGGACGGGTTTCGAGGGTCACACCTATAATCTTATGACGTGCTTTTTTATCGTTATATTGTTGTTCGGTGTTTAAAAGATTTTGCAAATCTTCAAGATTGAAAGATTGAAAGATTGAAAGATTGTGATTGTCCGGTAATCTTTTAATTTTATAATCTTTTAATCTTTTATTTTTGCGTGACAAATCGTTACATGCTTGGAACGACCTTAGTACGAACCAGTATTGGTATAAAAGGGGATACGCATTCCACGTTCCGCCTTTGATAATAAACTCAATCTTGTCTGTTGGGTGGTTGTTTTGTTCCAATACCTCAATACGCCTGCGCATTTGTTCGTAGGGGTCAAATTTGAGCGCTAGAGCGCGTGCGGCGGCTGGTTCGGTTGCGATATAGCTTTTGGGCATTTTGACCTCTGTAGGGCAATATATGCAGTCTCCGGGGCAGGCATATGGCTTGACTAGGGACGTAATGATGGCTACACCAGAAAGAGTACGCATTTCGGCCTTGCGCATGAGAAATTCTAACCCCACGTCTTTCACAACTCTTTTCTTTTTTAATAAATTTTGATAAGCTGAGATAAGATTTCGGTTTGACGGAGAGTTTATCTGGAGTTTTGATGTAATCTGTCGTTTTGCTTCATTAAAATCATCCTTGGTTTTAGGATGCTTTTCAATGATTTGTAGTACAATATTTTCTAACTCTTGCATAGGTTTATAGAACGCGAATTTAACGAATTAAACTAATTTGGACGAATTTGTTTCATTCGTGTTCTATTAATTTGTCAATATGGATAGTCCCCAAGATACAATTAGACAGACAAAGGACATTTATAACAAAATTGCTTCCTTTTTTTCTGATACGCGAAAATATGTGAGAGAAAGTGAAAAGGAACTCGTGAAGTATACCAAAGACGGAGACAACATGTTAGACCTGGGGTGCGGGAATGGCAAATTATACCATCTGTTTGATAAAATGCAAGTGACGTATACAGGAATGGACTTGAGTGGAGAACTACTCGCTATTGCGCGTAAAAAGTGGTCAGAGGTGGTGTTTGTTGAGGGAAATATGGCAGAAACATTTCCTTTTCAGAATAATACATTTGATATCATCTATTGTATTGCCGCATTTCACCATTTGCCTGACAAAGAAACACGCCTAAAGGCATTAGGTGAAATGAAGCGCGTTTTGAAAAAAGATGGGCGACTTATTATGAAAAATTGGAATTTAGGAAGCGATTGGGCAAATAAAAAAGTCGAAAAAGGAAAATATACGAAAATAGGGGACAATGATTTTATTGTGCCGTGGCGTGATCCACAAGGAAATATTTTGGGAGATAGATATTATCATTCTTTTACCGAAGACGAATTAAAACAATTGTTTGAAGAATCTGGATTTGTTATCGATGAACAATATTTTGAACAAGAACCGTATCTTTCTGATTCTAGAGGAGGGAGAAATATAGTAAGTGTGGTACATAAAAATTAAAATCCCCGAAGAGGGGATTTTGTGTACTAAAAAAGTGCCTTTCATTAGTTGACAAAAAAGGTTTTTTGCGCTATAACAATGTGGACTATTTATCATGAATTTTTGTGTGAAGATATGTCATCAAGTTCTGCTTTAGAATTATTAGGGGTTAAAAAAAGCTTTGGCGGTAATTTTTGTGCGCTAGATAGCGTGGATATGAAGGTCAGAGATGGAGAATTTGTATGTATTGTAGGACCGTCTGGTTGTGGAAAGACCGTTTTATTGTATTTAATTGCTGGTTTTTTATCACCTACTGCCGGTGATATTTTTACATATGGAAAAAAAGTTGAATCTATTAGTTCGGAACGCCTCATGGTTTTTCAAGACCACATGCTTTTTCCGTGGAAAACGGTTCTTGGTAATGTTTTATTTGGTTTGTCTAATTCAGAACTAAGTAAAGAGGAAAAAAGAAAAAAAGCTTTGTATTATTTAGAAATGGTTGGACTAGGGGAGTTTAAAGATTGGCCGATATATAAGCTGTCAGGCGGCATGAAACAGCGCGTGGCTTTTGCCAGGTCACTGGTTGTGGATCCAGATATTTTGTTAATGGATGAACCATTTTCAGCTCTAGATTCGCAAACCCGGCGGCATTTACGGAATAATTTGCTGGAAATCTGGGATAGAAACCATAAAACAATCTTGTTTGTAACCCATAGTGTTCATGAAGCTCTCTGTTTAGCAGATACTATTTATGTAGTCAGTTCGCGGCCTTTTGTGATCAAGAAAAAGTATGAATTATCCTTAGCTCGCCCCCGACAAGTAGATGACCCAACTTTTATACGCCTGATGAAAGAGATCGAAGCCGAAATTGATTCAGAATTTAAAATCTTTAATAAATCATACTTGTATAATTTTAATTTAACAAAGTAGTATATGAAAAAAATATATTGTATTTTAGTTTCGGCTATTTTAATAGGTCTAATTATACTTCTTGCATGGAATTTTGTGTCGAATAAAGAGAAAAAGTATGAAGTAGAAAAAATAAATAATATTTCTGTTGCCTATAATATTCAGCTTATATCCAGTCTACCTATTGTCGTTGCTCAAGAAAAAGGATTTTTTTTGAAGCAAGGACTCGATGTAAAATTGATTGACTTGGGAGGTACGGAATCTATGACAGCTTTGTCGGTTGGCCAAGTAGATGTTGCTAGTATTGGTATTACTACCTTATTGAGTTTTATTGACAAAGGAGTACCCGTTAAAGCTTTTTCGCCATCTTCAATTTCTAAAATGGGAGTTTATGTACGTGGTGATAGTAATATCAAAAAATTGGAAGATATTATAGGGAAAGTTGTCTCTGTAAGAGGAAATAGTGGCCGCGGTTTAGCTCTAAAATATGCACTTAGGAAAGAAGGTCTTGATTATAACAAAATCGAATTTGCTGGCATAGATGAAACATACGAAGCTATTGCTTTGTTAGAAAAGAAATCAGTTGATGCCATAATACCCATTGACTCTGATTATAGTCAGTATGGGGATAGAGTAATGGCACTTCCTGGATGGTTTGAGAAAGGTTATGCAGAAAACCCATCCGGTATGGTGGTTTTTTCAAGTCAAGAAGATTATCTAAACAAAAATTCTGTTATTATTCGTAAATTTCTTCTTGCTTTAATTGAAACACAGAAATATATCAAAGAAAACCCCCAGGGTACCAGCCAGGCTTTCTCTGAGTTTGTTAAAAAAGAAACTTTGGGAGCGATAGATTACACACCGGATGTCGTACAAGAGAAAATTGAGAGGGGTGATATTAAGTTTTACTCTTGGGTTAATCCCACGATGTTTTCTGATGTAGCTAATATTAGCTATGAAACTGAGACAATAAAAAATAAATTAACAGAAAAAAATATTTTTGACGGTCAATTTACGGATTTATTACTTAATGCCCAAGGAGAGATATATGACGGTATTAATTAAAAAAATATTTTATCCCTTAGTTCCATTTCTCTTGCTGTTCACTGCTTGGAGTGTCATAACTTATTTGCAACTGGTACCATCCTACTTGCTTCCCTCTCCTTTAGCAGTGATTTCTGTTTTTTTTAGATTGCTAAAAGAGGGTACTCTCTATCTGATTGTAAGTAAAAGTTTATTGAATTGTTTGCCGCCATATTTGCTATCTATTATTGTTGCTTTTTTAGTAGGATTGTTTGTTGGCACTAGTAAGGTTAGACAATCGATGATATTGCCTCTTATTTCTTTTTTTTATCCTATTCCATCATTGGCTTGGTTACCAATGATTATTATTATGACAGGTTTTACACAATGGTCGGTTTGGATATTGGTTTTTATTTCTAGTTTTTTGAAGATAGTGCTTAATATGATTACTGGAATTCAGAACATTAATCCCCATTGGATTTTAGCAGCTAAGAATTTAGGTATGAGTAAAATGGGAGTATTATTTAAAGTTGTCATTCCGGGTGCTTTACCTAATATAGTCATTGGCTTAAGGATGGGTTTTGGTTCTAGTTGGAGATCTCTGATTGGAGCGGAGATGTTAGTGACGGGGGTAGGCGGACTAGGCAAATATATTTGGATGTCGCAGTGGTCTTTTGATTTAGATCAAGTCCTGACTGGAATCATCACTATTGCAGCCATAGGGTTAATCTGTGAATTATTAATTTTTAAAAAGCTTGAATTAGTGATGTTTAAAAATTGGGAAATGAAAGACTAGTTATTAAAAGAATAATACATAAAAAATCCCCGAAGAGGGGATTTTTGCTCGGAGGCCTGGATTCTCACTCCGCCAAAGGCGGACAGGCAGGATAAGCAGATTTGCTCGAGGACTTGGATTTGAACCCCTCCATTTCGGCGGGCAGGCAAGATAAATGGATTCCCAGCCCAAGGCTGGTCCGCCTCTGGCGGAAGAGTCTACTACATTTAGTAGCTCGGAGGCCTGGATTCGAACCAGGATAAGCAGATTCAGAGTCTGCTGTCCTACCATTAGACGATCTCCGAATGGTTTTTATTCTGTAATATCCGTTCCCAAAATCAATTTCGTCTCAAAAAATTTCTTACTTATTGTCTTCACATCCTGCCACTTCCATCCATGATTTTGTAATACTTGTTCTGATACAATTTTTTGTGTTTTTCCGTTGTCTAAGAGAAATACATCAGGACTTCCGTTTGTTTTGATAAGTGCATTATTGCCCAGTTTTGTTTCATTTACTGTAGGGGAATAGCCGTTGGCAACTTCCAGCCCGTCATTAAATCCATCTCCGTCGCTATCTGCATAATACAGTATTGTCCCTAGTTCAATTTCATCACGTTTTGTGAGTCCATCTTTGTCTCCATCAGTTGCTCCAGAATCAATAAGTTCTTTGCGGGTAAATATGGCAACCTTTCTTCCTAGATATGTTTTATCTCTGGGTAAAAAGTCGTGCATTGCGGTCATGATTGTATCATATGAGTAGCGAAAGTCAATACCAAACTGTGTTGCTACTTCTTGTGCAATGAATTCTTTTTTCTCATCATCATACCCGCTAATCACAAACACATGGTAATCAATTTGATCTGTATTGTAATGAGGATTACGCAAATCGCGTCCATGTACTGGAAATAATATAGGGTGTCCATTATCAATTTCTGCTTTGAGTTGTTCTAGAGTTGGATTTTCTACAATATACGCTTCCCACGGTAGGTATAAATTGATAAGTTCTGTGATTTGTACCGCATTGGTATCTTTGTTAAACCCAAAATGGTTATTTTCGAGCTTTACTAACAGAGAAATGAGTTTTGTTGCGCCATCGGCGTCTACTTGTTTACTTGTGTATCCATAATAAAATAGATCAACGAGCATGGTAGAAGCTTCTTCACATGCATTTTTCCAGGGTTCAACCCATCTGCCTTGTGGCGCTTGGGAAGAAAAAGGAACAGGCAGATTGGCTGCATGCAGAGATATAGGTGTAAGAGACAAAGCTAATGCTAATGAAATTAAAAAATTATATTTCATAAATTTCTAATTCACCATCAAATAATTCAAAATTCAAATGTCAAAAGTCAAAATATAAACTTCAAACTTAAAAGTTTACAGGTTTTGAGTTCCAAATTTGAGTTTTGAGATTTGACTTTTGAGTTGTATACGCGATGAGATTATTTAAACAACTTCACCACCCAGCATCGTCGCAAGTTCTTGCAACTCCTGTGTTTCTTGTTGCTGTATTGCTCCGTCTTTGACATTTACTTCTATTCGCACGGGTGTTTTGAGAATGGCGCTGAGCAACGATTCAATTTTTTCGCGAATTGGTTTTTCAGTGATTTTATCTTTGTGAAATGTATAATTCGCAAGAATTTTTATTAAGTTCCCTTCGACACACTCAAATTCAGACATTTTGAGGATAAAGCCAAAAGAAGGCATTTGCTTGGATATTTCATCAACGCATGACTCCCATGCCTTTTTTGCTTGTTCGGAATTGATCTGAGTATCGTTATTTTTAACTATTGCAACATCAGTTTGATTTTCTGGTTGTGTTATTGATGAAGTGGTATTATCTTGCAGCATTGTCTTTTGAGTTGTACTCGTTTTTGTATCCGATGATTTTATTGGGGTTTTTTGTTCCCTGGTCGTCGTTCCCTGGTCGTTGTCTTCATCACTCATACACCACTCAATCACAAGCATTTCCAATGGGAGTTGGGGAAGAGGGGAATTGCGAATTTCATTTGTCCGTTTCAATGCGAGATCAATAAGGCGTACCATTTGGACAGAGTTTATGGACTTGGTAAGTTCTAATACTCGTTTAAACGCGTCTTTGGGGAGGTCTAGTTCTTTTTCTGATAGTTTTATATCAATGCATCCAATCATAATGACGCGCAGGAGCTCAATAAGATCTTCGGCAAAATGAGGCAAGCTCACGCCATCACTTGCCAAAGTTCGCAATGTGGTAAGACCTTGTTCTTTTTGCTTCAAAATAAGCTGTTCAGCAAAATCAAGCTGTAGTTCAATATGCGTGGTAGGCAAGACAAGAGAAGCTACATCCTCGGTAATATGTTTTTCGCCCGAAGCCATAATTTGATCGAGCAACCCAACTGCATCACGCGCGCATCCTTCGCTTTTGCGTGTGATGCGCGCAATTACCTCATCATCAATTTTTATTCCTTCTTTTTTTGCAATTGATTTGATATATGACTTCATGTCATCGTCGGGGACTTTGGAATAGTTGAATCGCTGACACCGGGAGATAATAGTCGCGGGAAGTTTGTGTGAATCAGTGGTTGCGAGAATAAAGCTAACATATGCGGGTGGTTCCTCAAGAGTTTTTAGAAGTGCATTAAAAGACGCGGTAGAGAGCATGTGTACTTCGTCTATAATAAATATTTTATTTTTTGATTTGGTAGGTTTAAATTGAGCATTTTCAATAATATTTTCCCGCACATTATCCACACCTGTATGACTCGCGGCATCTATCTCGATGACGTCTATAGATCGCGTCTCGCTGATCTCTTTGCACGATTCACATTCATTGCACGGTTCGTACGAGTTTTCTTTTCTTTTTTCACAATTCAGCGCTTTAGCCAAAATGCGGGCAGTCGTAGTTTTGCCAACGCCTCGAGGACCAGAAAAAAGGTACGCATGAGCTGTTTTTTGGCGTAAAACCTGGTTTTTTAGCGTAGTAATGATATGTGCCTGCCCTATAATGTCATCAAATTGCTGTGGGCGGTAATCAAGATAAAGTGCCATAAAGAAGAAGTTTAAATTTTGAATTTCGAATTTTTAAAAAAATTAAGAAAGTTTGGAAATTGGTATCTAGAAATTGGTCGTTTTCGCGTAGATAGTATATCCCAATTGTAGCTTCTGGTAAACCCCTCTTACTTGACCACGCCATTGCACGTTTTGCCCCTCTATGGTATACTGTGGATAATTAATAAGGGCAATAATTTTTAACATTAACGTATATGCCACGTAAAGCAAATCCAGCTTTGCTCAAACCGATGACATTAACTGCTGATTTAGAAGCAGTCGTCGGAAAGGGCCCAATGCCACGTTCACAGGTTGTTAAGAAACTTTGGGAATACATCAAAAAGAATAATTTACAGAATCCAGCAAACAAACGAAATATCTTTGCAGATGATCTTTTACTTCCTATCTTTGGTAAAAAAGAAGTAAACATGTTTGAAATGACAAAATTGGTTTCAACACATTTGAGTTAGTTTTCACTTTAGCACATTAAAGCATCCCGAATAACGGGGTGCTTTTATTTGACCATATCATCCCAAAAATAACCCTGTACCAGGACGGTACAGGGTTTTAAAGACAAAATATGTATAGATTTATATACTATAAGAAGAATGGATAATATTCTCAACCGCGCCCCACTCACTTTGTCCGTCCTCGGGGATGAACATTACGACCTGGTCGCCAGGGTTGCCCTTATAAAAGGTAGCTGAAGCGGTTAAAATTTTGTAATGTCTATCTTCAAGCACGACAGACCATAGTTGTTGTGCGGTATCAAACATAAGTTTTCCTATCACGCGTTTGCGGACAATAGGGCCGATTTGTTTGAATAAAAATCTACCTTCTCTGGTTATGATGAGTTTCATCATATCACCCTCAACGAGCTTTGATTTGCTTGCGTAATTGGGAGGGACCGCGTATTCAGTCCCATCCGGGCCAATCATTTTTTGTCCATTAAAGACGCCCTCAATTATCTTTTCATCCGATGCAGTGAATGTATTGATTGCTGGTGTTTGTTGACTAGAGAATACAAATGGTTTATGCGTGGAAGTTGATTCAATGGGTGCTTCACTTTGTTGCAGAGTTCTTAGAAGTTTTTCTATCTCATCTTTTATGCGGTACAGCGATTGTGTAATAGTCTGTTTGAAATCAGGTGTTTGTGTGGAAGCTTGTGGAACTTCAGTTGGCTCTATAGAAATAGAGAGGGGAGAAGTATGAACCGACTCTTGTGCCACAGCAGATGTGGGTACATGTATTTCATCTAAAAAATTATTTATTCTGTCCGTGAGAATATTAGATATCTGGTTCATAGGGGGTGTTTGTTATTGGTGTTTAGTTTTGAAATTATAACAAAAAACGCCGACAGTGTCAGGCGATGAAAGGGGATGAAGTGTGGACGAGAGGGGGATAATTTTTAGCCATCTTAGTTTTCTAAGCTATCTAGGCTTTCTCAGCTTTTGTATTTTAATTTATTGCCTCTATTAAGTGGATAATGCCAGAACCAATTTTATTATATTCGATAGTTGCTTTATTATGTCGTTCATCATCAATCAATTTTAATTCTTTTATAAATTCAAGATTAAATAATACTTCATCATTTGACCCCAAAGATGTTCTTAAGAAATTTATTTTATCCTTATCTGACTTGTTTCGTCCAAATCCTTCGGCGATATTTGAAGGAATGGATCGGGCAGCTCTTCTCAGGTCATCGGCAATGTCATATTGTAAATATTTCGGCAATTCTAGTGACAATTTATATATGGCTATAGATGCACGAAATGAACGTTGATATATATCAAGTTTTTTGTAATTTCCCATATCGTTGTTTGTGCTCAGAAGACTTAGATAGCCAAAATAGCCTAGAAAGCTGGTTTAAAGACTCGCTTCAATCATATCATCTTTGCTCTCGCTAACTCCCTGATCAAGTTTTGTACGTTCAAGAATTTCAGCTTCGACAATACTGCGGTCGCGGCCGAACTTAAGGCGTGAAAGCTGTTTGATTGCTTCGCCAAGCTGGACATTTCCACGTTCAGGCGGGTATACATTCATGTTGAAAGGCTTCAACGCTTCGTTGTCAACCAAAAGTTTGGTGTTGCACGTAAATTTTTCAACGTTCATAAGATCATATGCGCCAAATGTTGGTGCAAATTCTTTTGCAAAAATTTCTGAATCCTCTGGACCTATGCGAAATACGCACATAGTGCCTGCATTTCCAAGTACTGCATCACGAATTTCAGGTTTTCCTTTGTCATCAGTCAATTGTCCTAAGTATTGATGCGCGATAATGAGATCCAGGCGGTATTTGCGCGCTTCAGACAAAATGGTCGCGATTGAATCGGTAATAAAGTTTTGGAACTCATCAATATAGAGATAAAAATCTTTACGCTGATCCTCGGGTAATTCTGCGCGTCCCATAGCAGCCATTTGGAGTTTTGCCACCACAATAAGACCAAGGAGCTTGGCGTTCACTTCTCCTGTTTTTCCTTTTGCAAGATTTACAATAAGAATTTTTTGTTTATCCATGACATCGCGGAAGTCAAATCCCGAATGCTGTTGTCCCATGATATTGCGCATCATGTCATTTTCGACAAATCGGCCTACTTTGGAAATAAGATAACCCAACATTTCTGATTTATGAAAATCTGATGTCTTTGCCATTTCTTTTTCCCAAAACGCTCGCACCACAGGATCTTTTAATTTTTTCAAATAAATTTTTACATAATCATCATCAGTAAACATGCGTGGAATATCAATAATTGTTCCGGGGTTTTCAATATCTGCCATGAGGGTAAGCATGACATTGCGCATTTGATGCTCAAACATCGGGCCGATCATCTCTGGCGGGAACAATTTGTAGAAAATCCCAATCATTTCTTGCACGGCATAATCTTTTTGGTCTTCAGTTTTTGCTTCAAGCATATTGAGCCCGACCGGACGGCTCGTGTCAGATGGGTCAAAAATAATAACATCATCTGCGCGTTCTTTGGGAACGTGCTGGAGCACATATTCAGCAAAATCACCATGCGGGTCTACTACACAAACCCCATGTCCTGCTTGTATATCTTGTACGGCAAGGCCTTGGATAAATACTGATTTTCCACCGCCAGATTTTCCCATCACATATAAGTGGCGTCGTCTGTCCGCATCCTTCATATGCACTTCATAATCTTGTCCACGATACGGAATATGTCCGAGTAGAAGCCCTTCACGCGGTAAATTTGACGGCGGAGGTGCTTTGCGCGCTAAGAGCCATTTAATATTTGGTGCTTCAGTTGAATGGAGAGGAAGATGCCATAACCCCGCCATTTCTTCGGTATTTAGGACCATGTGTCTGTTTTCATGAAATGAGCGATAAATAAAATCTTGTATAACTACACGCTGATTGCGAGGAATGATTGCAGAAAACGAATTGCCATAGCGATACAAGTTATATTGGCTAAACCCATTAATCATGTTGTCGAGATTCATGCGTGCAATATCGGCGCTGTCCGATGAGCTGAGTAATCGCAGGGTAACATCAAGTCCTCCTTTGGACAGTTTTTCTTCTATGCCTTTGAGCATTTCTTCTTCCATAGCCGAGAGCTGATAATGCTCTTTTTGTTGCATCGAAGGATCTTTCGATTTTCCACGAAATTGTTCCCCAAGTCCTTTTGAGGCATAGCGAAATATATGGTGGAACCAGCCACGTTTTGCCACGCGTTCAAACCTTTCTCCTTTTTTCACTTCGCGTACAATGCGTACGCCTTTCCTACGCCATTTTCTGTGTGCGGAGCGCACGACAAATTGTATGGCAGCAGAACTATTATGTTCTTGGACGCGGGCCAACACATTAAGAACACCGGACAGCGGGTCAGAATCCATTTTTTTATAGGTCTTAAAAGGAAATACATGAACTTCTTTATCCACGAGGTAGGCACTGGTAATTGAACTTTTTGGCGTAAAAATATTATAGTCGACAATTTCTTCAATATGGGCGTATGGATATTGCGCGTTGATTTGTTGTTCGACAAAAGCTTTCAGACGATGAGGAATGGCAACATAAAAATTAATAAGGCCATTATGCACCACAATTTCAAATGCGGCGTGATCATTGCGTCCGCGAAACCATCTGCGTATACCACGTTCGGCGCGCAAGCCTGCAATTGACGCAAAAAGCGTTTCAGTAATTCCAATTTCTTCTTTGACTTGTTCAAGCCGCTCTTCTTGGTTCGAATTTCCCGCACCTTCAGATTTTTTTTCTTTTGGTACGAGAATTTGCAGCACGACGCGGTCAAATGCATGTTTAATTTTAAAGATCTTTCGGGTGAGTAATGCACGAATGATAAAAATAATGCTCACCACAAACAAAATAGCTGAACCGGTAATAGTCAGATTGAGAATCATTGCATCATTGGAGGTTGTCGTTCCGATTAAAGTCCCTGATTGAGTGAACAGCTGTAATGTTAAAAAGGGGAGCATAAGGATGATAAATGATAGATGACAGACGGGCATGTACCATCTATCATATATCATCTATATGTGGCGAATATAACAATAGTACCATTACTTATCCTGATGGAATTCTTTAAGCGTAATAATTTTGTCTGCTTTAATTTTTGCTTCTTGTTCAAGGAAAAATCTATTGATGCCAGGAAGCATTTTTAGCCACTCGAGAAGAAGCCTAAAAATTTCCTTTATTTTTATATGAGTCTCTTTGAGAAGTTGGCGTATCTGCCAGGCTGTTTCTTCTCCCTTTATTTTGAATTCCTGCTGTTGTATAGGAGTGAGCTCTCGATAGGCATCGGCAAGCCCTTCTTGCATGACTTCTTCAACACGCACCGTAAGTTCATCACGAACGCGCGGGATTTGCGTTATTTTTTTCTTTTTTAGGCGAAGTTTTTGTTTGAGAGAGCTTATTCTGTCATCAATCGTCTGTTCTTGCTGTATTTCGACATTCTGTGGCATTTCTCTTTGGGGTAATTGTTCTTGGTTTTCAGCGGGTTGTGGATTTTGTTCGCTTTGGGGTTGTTGTGTTTCCTGTTTTTGCGGAGCATTAACAAATGTATCAGGTTGAAACACGGGCTGTGGAATTTCCGAGGGTATATTTTGTTCAGGAAGAAGATTGTCTACTTCTTTATTGTCCATACATTAAATTCGCCAAAATTACTTTTGTGTGGCACGTATAGTATAACAAAAAAAATAGAAATGTGCTATATGATACTATGAAGACATTGTTTCAGGGAGGACAAGACTGACAAAAAGTCCTGCGATAATAAGACTAATTAATATCCAGACTATTATGGTTTGTCTTTTCTTAAATTGTTCAAATGAATCCCACTCCTTTTGTTCCCATGCCATTTTTCTGCCATCTATAGAAAGTTTGATCCACACGTAGAGATTGAAGAAAGGGACTAAAAATCCTAGGGTCCACATGTACAGCTTATTTCCGAGCGACCATATCCATCGTCCAAAAAAGGCACCCCACGACCATTGGTGGATATACCGTATTTGTTCAGGGGTAAGCATTTTATATTTTTCTTGTTTTTGGAGTTCGGAAATTCGTTCAGGAGTGAGAGGAAATTCTTTCCTGGTTATCAGATAAATTCCTATGGGAATACCGATGAGGATTCCTACAACAGCAATTATACCTAGTAAACCGAGCACCATATTTACAATGCGTGCTATGGTAGCCGTCGTGCTGTATTGTCCCAATTGAACAGCCGATGATGCTATATCCAATTGTATAGAGTTACCAACTCCATTTAATTGTCCCGTGTCATTACTGACGTATTGTCTTTCGGGTTCTGTTTTTTGGAGGATAAATTGGGTCACTGCGTGGGCAGATAAAATAAATACAAGGCCTAGTATGGGTATGATGATAAAGAGAATACCCTTAGTCTTGTTTTTCATATATTAAAAATTAAGATTAAGAATAAGAATGAGACTGAGATTTTTGGTAGACTACCAAAATGATATTATCAGTTGGTAGATGAAGAGTTTACTCATCTTATAATTTTTACCCTTCCCACCTCACCTGTCTTTAGTCTAACTTTGATTCCATGTGGATGGGTAGGGGAGTTGGTGAGGATATCCTGAACAATACCGTCTAGTAGCTTTTCAGTTAGTTGATCTTTTTTGAGCACAATAGATACGTGCATTCCAGGTTTGATATTTTCTCTTTTGCTTCCATCCATAATTAGTTGAGTTTTTCTTCAAAAGCTCCCCAAACACAACACTTGGTTGTGTATCTCCGTGCGCAATCTACGGATGAACAGCTTTTTTCAATAAAATCTTTCCATTTTTCCTCAAGTTTTTTTGGGACAGTTCCATCTCCATCATGGTTCATGTTGCAGGAATTTGTACCACAGGTGTTTGTCATATAAATGGTTCACGTTTGTTTTGGTTTAATTTGTTGTTTGATGAGATCAATTTTTTTCAATAATTGTTGTTTTATTTCTTCATTTACGGGGTGCATTTCGTTAAGATAGGCCTCTAAAAGAGCCTGGATGACATCACCGTCATTCATTTCAAAAGATAATACTACTGCCAATTGTCTTACTTCTTTAGCCATCTTCTCTGCACACCATTCATTATATTCTTGGTCCGTCTTGTGTGTATGTTGCTCTCGAGAATCTATATATTTGGCGAATTCAAAGTCTATAAACGAAACTTTACCGTGTGAATCACACACAATATTTCGTGGCGACATGTCACCATGCAAGATCCCTACGTTATGAATTTTTGCTAATTCTTGTCCTAACTGGTAATAAATTAATTTGCGTTTTTCTCTATCAAATGTGTGTAATACTTTGAGTATTTCCTTTCCCTCGTCAAATACAAACATACTCCGATTGTCACCACCTTCAAAAGGGACTTCAACTAAAAGACCTGCCCCGCGCAGTCTTCTGAGTATAGTTTTCTCTCGTTCAATGTCGATCACATTTTGAAAATCTACACGCTTTTGTTTCCTATATATATTTTTTCCTTCAATTGTTTTGGCCCCACTAACTCTCCCCCCGGGCTTAGTATTTTGAAATGTGAGTTGTTTGCTTTCTTTCAGGTGGGGTGGGTGATAGGGTTTTTTTTCCAACATAAAATCATTTTAGTGTAATTTTTTGTCCCTCACTCGTATCTTCCACATTAAATCCAGATTTGAAAATTTCATCGCGCAACCTGTCGCTCTCTTTCCAATTTTTTTCTTGGCGAGTTTTTTGTCGAGCATCAAGAAGTTTTTGGACTTCAGACGGGATTTCAACTGATTCTTCTTTTATCTCACCAAGTCCTAATCCCAAAACTGTATCAAAATCTAATAACATCTCATAGCTAATTTCATTATTTTTTAATCCATCCCAGACTAATGCCAAAGTACTCGGTGTGTCCAATTCATCACTTATTTTTTCAACAAATTTTTGTTTTATTTCTTTATCTCCGTGTATCTTTTTATTTTTTTCTTTTTCACGCAATTCAACGGTTTTCTGCTGTAACCGTTTTAATGCAACCGCCGCGGCCTCTAACGCTTTCCACGAAAAATTTAGTTGTTTTCTATAATGCGCTTGTAACAAAAAATATCGATAGGCCAGGGGAGATATACCTTTTTCTCTGAGTGTGTCTAGAGTAACAAAATTTCCTTCTGATTTCGCCATTTTTCCTTCGTCAATCAATAAAAATTCACCATGCATCCATATATTTGCAAGAGGTTTATCATAAGCTGCTTCGCTTTGTGCAATTTCATTGGTGTGGTGTACGGGCACGTGGTCAATACCGCCACAATGAATATCAAAGGGTTGTCCCAGATATTTAGTTGACATGGCAGAACACTCTATGTGCCAGCCAGGGAATCCTTTTTTCCCAAAGGCGTCCCACTCCATCTGACGTTTTTCTTTTTTAGGTTGAAAACCCTCCGGGTGTCGCTCGCTGTGACGCTCGCTCCACTTCCATAATGCAAAATCGTGCGCATTTCTTTTTTCTCCCAGGTCAACACGCGCGCCAGCTTTCAGTTCTTGATTTTTGAGATTTGCCAGTTTGCCGTAATCTTTTAGTTTCGTTGTGTCAAAATAAATACCATCTGATGTTTCATAGGTAAATCCTTTTTCAGTTAATGTCTGAACAAGATCAATTTGTTCTTTTATGTGATCAGTTGCTTTGCACCAGGTATTTGGTTCAAGGATATGTAAATCTTTTATATTTTCTTTAAATGCCTGTGTATAAAATTCTGCAATTTCCCACGCACTTTTTCCTTCTCTTTTTGCACCTTTTTCCATTTTATCTTCCCCATCGTCTGCATCAGAAGTCAAATGTCCTACGTCAGTAATATTCATTACGTGGTTTACTTTATATCCGTTGTATGCCAGAACACGTTTCAAAATATCTTCAAAAACATAGGTCCGTAAATTTCCTATATGCGCATAATTATAAACAGTCGGGCCGCAGGTATAAAGGCCGACGGTTTTGTTTTTAAGAGGTTTAAACTCTTCTTTCTTGCGAGTTAGAGTGTTATAGAGATAGATCATACTTACAGATTACTGGGAATATGGATTTACTGATGTGATTGTGGTTAGTATAGAAAATTTTTGGCTTATTGTAAATAATGTATGCAAAAATTTTATTGACAATAAACATATTTTACTGTAGTTTATCCTCGGAGAGGAGGCGACATGGACTGCTGTCCCATTCTCATCGATCCGCTTGCGGTTCTCTGGGTGCTGTGCGTCATCGCCGCCGGCGTACTCGAACTCGTGAAGCGCGTGAGACGACGACGGCCTCAGACGACATGACCCAACGAGGATCGCACCCGCCGATCTCGATGCTGCGACCCTCAACACTCCGGCATCACATTCTTTGAAATATTTTTTAGGAGTGTACGTATCGGAGTGTGCCGGTAATTTCAGAACCTCTGTGAGAGCAGGGGTTTTGTTATTGTCAAAAAGTGTAATATGTGTATAATAATTTTTGGAAGGGAGGTGGACCATGGAGCTGTTCTATTGCTTCGTGGCGTTTGTCCTCCTGGTCTGGTGTTGTAGACACGAAAAGAGGGGAAAACCCCGTGGCCAGGCCAGGTCATCCCGCCGTCACAGGCGCTGAGATCTTTATTACACTCCAGCGCCGATAATGGTCATAAATAATTGTGGCTATTAGAAGATCACTGGAGTGTAAAATAATATAAAACCCTGTTTTGCCACAGGGTTTTATTATTCGACGAGTTATTTTGATTATTTCCCGTATCCGGAAAAAGGAAAGCATTTGTTGTATTTGTATGTCCGAAAACCTGCAAATCTTTCTCCTGGATGAGCACGATTACAAAATTGTTGGGCTGCGTTTTTCCACTCACCTGATGGTCTGCATACATTTGGTTTGCTTTTCCATATTTCGCCATTTTGGCATACCGCATATATATCTTTTGTATATCCCATAATAAAACCACCACCGTATGCAAGCCCTATGCCAACAAGTGACACAAGTACTGCGATACCGACTCCGACTCCTACTTTTTGTTTTGTCGTTAACCTTGTCTTTGTATCCATATGAGATATCCCTAAGAATTAGTGAGTAATTTTTAACTAGTATACAGTATAGCGGAGAGTACAACAAGTGGATAATATTTGGAGACTGTATTTTGTTTGTTTCATTGGATTTTATGATATTGTTGTACGTGGGTATACACATAAGAATCCAGCAGTAAAAAATATCATCATACTAATAGTTATTGAGGGAGAATTGAATAATGTATACACTACTAAGGATACAAGTGATATAAAGCAAAAAATAAAAAGTCGGTCGTGTGTTTTTATAGCGGAAGATAATTTGTGTATGGATCGTCTAATAGTGATATATCCAAGGCCAACATAGCCAACAAAGGCTACTATTCCATGCATGAACAGCACATCGAGTAATGCGTTGTGCATTTGGTCGACATAATGATCATTATTATTTTGTATGGACAGTGGCAGGACTTCGCGCATAGCCGGGGCGATATAGTCATGCCCGTAGCCCACTAGTATACGTGAGGTTATAAGGGATACAGAACTTTTCCAAATATCTACGCGAGTATGTATGCTGTCGCTTCGGCGTATGTACAGAGCAGTACTAAATATCATTATAATTAACATGAGTGACGCGGCAAGCACGGCATATGTTTTTGTTTTCATTTTATACAGTAAATACGCGCATGCCAAGAGAATAAGAAACAGAATACTACTGCGAGATTCAGAAAGAATTATGCTGACCAGAGCCAGTGCAAAGAAGATATATATTATCCATTTGTAATGTGCTCGAGGTTGATACAAAAAAATAAAAAACATGCTTGCACATATGACAGCCGCGTATATATTGGGGTTTCCTAAGGTAGAAAAGACTCTATTTTCAAACAACAACGGGTTTAGTATCGGGATAGCATTTGTGTATGACAGGTAACCAACTACACATGATACTATTGCGGATATACTTATTATTTTAAATAATTTTTTTTGCTCCGTATGTGATTTGCTTAGAGCGTATGCCATTCCCGCGATAAACAATATTATATATGAAAGATATGATAGCAAACCTTGGTATCGTGGAATGGCACCGAAAAGTGCAAGCGAATAATTTGGATGAAAGATAAAAGCTATGATTTGTCCAACGAAAAAAATGGCAAGAAAAAAAAGAGGCAGTTGTATTTCTTTTGTAGATTTTATCAACCCCGGCAATGTCGGCACAAGCATGAAAAGAAGAAACAGCGATCCTGAAATAAGCAAAATGTATTTGGGAAATTCAAACGGTTCAGCATATGCATTTGGGAACACAAACAAAATTACTCCTGCATATAGGATACCAAGAATATAGGTGAACCATCGCTGAGTGATCATGCACATATTGTGTCATGATGGCGTATTTTTTTCAATACGGTATGTGAGACCTATATGTCTGTATTCATTTGCGCGAGGCTGTAACTTACGGTATACTTAACGTTAGTTATAAAGTTAAAAGTTATAAAGTTTTTCGTAGAATTTTACAACTTGGAACTTTATAACTTTTAACTTCGTTGTATGCGTCTCATTCTTCGATGGTTATTCAATGCGGTAGTTCTTTTGGGCATTGCGTATTATTTGCCCGGAGTAGGAGTTAGCGGTTTTTATTCTGCGCTCATTGCTGCGTTGGTGTTGGGATTGGTAAATGCAATCATCAGGCCGTTGCTTATTCTTTTGACACTACCTGTAAATATTTTAACGCTTGGATTGTTTACGCTTGTTATTAACGCACTCATGTTTTGGCTTGCGTCAACTGTAGTAAAAGGATTTGACGTCGCAGGATTTTGGCCGGCATTTTGGGGAGCGCTCATTATGACTATATCAGGTTGGTTTACCGGGGCATTGCTTAAAAAATCTTAAGTATGAAGATGTTTGGTCTGGTTTTGTTTTTGCTAGGGCTTTTTCACAGTGCTCCTATTTTTGCATCAAGCGGTTTTGTCGGAAGTCAGGGAATATGGTTGTCTGACATAAAGGTATTTGAAGGCGATGAGGTTAAATTATACAGCGTGGTAGTAAATAATGACGTGTCGTCTCTATCCGCTGATGTGTATTTCTATAATCGAGATGTTGAGATAGCGCATACGTCCATTGCCAACTTGTCATTTGAACAAGCGAAACAAGTTTGGATTGAATATACACTTCCTGCAGGTCAGCAACAATTTCATGTAGAATTAAAAAATGTGATTGCAAAAGATGCACAAGGGAATAGTATTGATGTGGACGCAGATAATTTTATAAGACAGCAACAATCAACAGTTTTAGATATTGATGTTGATACTGACAAGGATGATGTAGGAAATAAAGTTGATGAGGATGATGATAATGATGGTTTGACTGATACAAAAGAACAGGAAATTGGAAGCGACACTTTGAAAACAGATACAGATAATGATACATTATCTGATAAACAAGAAGTAGATAAGGGAACTTCGCCTACATCTTCTGATTCAGATGGCGATGGGCATGCTGATAATGTTGATCTATTTCCAACAAACAAACAAGAATGGGTAGACGCTGACAAAGATGGCACGGGTGACAATATTGATACAGACGATGATAACGATGGTTTGTCTGATACAGAAGAAACACAAATGGGTTCAGACCCGCAAGTTGCTGATACGGACAAAGATGGTATAAACGATGGAGATGAGAAAAAATATGGAAGCGACCCGACTAAGTCAGATACAGACGGCGATGGAATTTCGGACAAAGATGAAATTAGTTTGGGAACTGATCCTGCAAAATCAGATTCTGACGACGATGGTATTTCTGACAATGAAGAAAAAGAGTTAGGCACAGACCCTAAACAAAAAGACAGTGATGCAGATGGACTTAGCGATGGGGAGGAAAAACAAAAAGGTACAAATCCACTGAAAAAAGATTCAGATGATGATGGTGTAGAAGATGTGGTAGATTTGTTTCCTTTGGATACTGCTGAATCTGTAGATACAGATCTTGACGGAATAGGAAATAACAGCGATTTGGATGATGATAATGACGGAGTTTTGGATGCGGATGAAACTCAACATAAAACTGATCCTTTGAAAAAAGATACTGACAATGACAATATAGAGGATGGTGTTGAAATTGCTAATGGTACCAATCCCACTAATCCCGACTCAGATGCTGATTTAATTACTGATAATAATGATACTGAACCATTGGTCTTTAATGAATCAAAAAAATCATTTCCTATTTCGACTGTATTGTGGGTGACTGGCATTGTAAGTTTTGTATTGTTTTTATTATTTTCTGTGCTATATTATCTGAAATGGGCCAAACAAAATGTAAAAAACTAGATATGAAAAATTATTCATCCAATCGAGCGCAAAAAGGGAAGACGGCTTATCGCACACCGAGTTTGTTTAGAGCAAATAAGGCGATGAATTCAGTGCAATTGAGTATGAGAAATAATAAGAAAGCTCAAAATTTAAAATTCAAATCTCAAAATTTTCAACTAAAAACTTTCTAACTTTTGAGTTTTGACATTTGAATTTTCAATTTAATTTATACTATGTATACCATTATATCTTTGGGTGGTTCTCTGGTCATTCCTCCTGGTGGTTTCAATATTAAATTTTTAAAGGATTTTCGTTCGCTCATTTTGAATCAAATTAAGCATGGTAAGAAATTTGTTATCGTAGTTGGCGGGGGATCGACATGTCGTCAATATCAGCAAGCAGCTTTTAAAGTCACTGATTTAAACGATGAAGATCTTGATTGGCTTGGCATTTATTCTACTGAGTTCAATGCACAGTTTGTGCGTTTATTATTCAAAGGATACGCGCATGACGTCATGGTAAAAAATCCAACACGCAAAGTGAAGACAAACAAATCAATCTTAATCGCCTCTGGCTGGAAGCCGGGTTGTTCTACAGACAAGGATGCGGTGCTTCTCGCCAAGACCTATGGCGCAAAAAGTATTATCAACTTGTCAAACATTAGTTATGTATATGACAAGGACCCATCACGTTACGTGAGTGCCAAAAAAATAGAGAGTATTGATTGGGTGAGATTTAGAAAAGAGATTGTAGGCAATCTGTGGAATCCCGGGAAAAATGCTCCTTTTGATCCTGTCGCAAGCAAGTTAGCACAGAAGCTCAAGTTGAAAGTGATGATGGTAAAAGGGACTGATTTGGACGAAGTGAAAAATGTTTTGACAAACAAACGTTTTAAAGGGACAGTCATCGGGTGATAGTTATAAAGTTGAAAGTTGTAAAGTTATAAAGTTACGAAACAACCGTCCGAAAGGGCGGTTTTGTCTTATTTGAAAGTCTATTAAATTATAGTTGTCAAGGTATAAATTTTAGTGTAGAGTAGAGACACAAATTTGACATGTGATACGTGTTATGTGATACGTGACAATATGAGCGATGACGTCCAAGCAATCAAAGATAAAATTGACGTAGTAGACTTAATCTCCGAATACGTCCAACTCAAACCTGCTGGTATCAACCATAAGGGTCTTTGTCCATTTCATCATGAAAAGAGCCCTTCTTTTATGGCAAACCGGGAACGTCAAAGCTGGCATTGTTTTGGATGCAATAAAGGCGGAGATATTTTTACCTTTGTCGAGGAAATGGAAGGAATGGAATTTCGAGAAGCGCTTAAATATTTAGCAGACAAAGCAGGTATCCAGCTCACCAATCAATTCAAAAGTGAAGTAGAGAGTAGCCAAAAAAATAGAATCAAGGAAATCAATACTGAAGCTGCGCGTTTTTTTTATAATTTTTTGTTGAAAATGCCGGTGTCACAAGGTGCACGCGATTATTTGAATAGACGCGCATTAATCCAAGAAACGATTGATGAATGGCAGATTGGTTTTATTTCTGATCAGTGGGATTTGCTGACGCAGTATTTACTCAAAAAAGGATTTGGTATCGATGACCTCGTTGCTTCAGGTCTCACCATTAAACGCGATGGGGCAGATATGCATTCGGGCAGGGGATTTTATGATCGATTTCGCGGACGCGTCATGTTTCCTATTTGGGATATTCATGATACGGTCATTGGTTTTACCGGGCGCGTGCTTGTGGAAACAGAACATTCGGGAGGTAAATATGTAAATACGCCCCAGACGCCCGTATTTGATAAGTCGAATCTTGTGTTTGGTTTGAATAAAGCAAAAAAAGAAATTAAGGCAAAGGATCTGATTGTTATGGTGGAAGGACAAATGGATGTAATCGCATGCCATCAGGCAGGTATGAGTCAGGTGGTTGCGACGAGCGGTACTGCTTTGACAGAAAAACAGATTCATTTACTGAAACGATATTCCATGAATCTAAACATGGCATTTGATGCAGACGCCGCGGGTCAAGCTGCCGCAAAACGAGGTATTGACTTGGCTGTACAATCTGGCATGAATGTGAAAGTGATTCAAATTCCTGCAGGTGCAGGGAAAGATCCAGATGAATGTATCAAGAAAAATAAACAAACGTGGTTTGACGCGGTACAGAATGCGCAAGAAATTATGCAGTGGTATTTCACGCGCGCATTTGCAGGCAAAAATATCAATGACTCAAAACATAAACAACAGATTGCCACAGCACTCCTAACAGAAATAAAAAATATTCCATTTGCGGTTGAACGCGATCATTGGATGCAAGAATTGGGAAACAAATTGCATGTGGATGTAGAGGTTTTGAGAGAGGATATGTCTCGGCTTAAAAGAGAAGTAAAAGAAACCAGAAGCCAGTCCCGCAGCGAGCGGGATCCCGCTACGGCGGGAAAATCAGAAGTACAAAATAGTAATGTTATAGTTAAAAAGACAAGACTTGATTTACTTATAGAACGTCTCATAGCTCTGATACTCAAATATCCAGCAATTCCGGCCTCTAGTGTCTGGATTCCGGTTTCAAATCTATCCACATCGTCGTATCTAGCTCTTTACGAACGTATAAAAAATGAGTATACTAACAGTAATTCTATTGATCTAGAGACATTGCGTAGGGAATATGCACAAGATGGAGCAGAAAATATCATAGATATTCTTCAACTGCAGGGCGAGAAGGAATTTTCTGATATAAGCACGGACGATGCAAAAAAAGAATACGAAGGATTGGTTTTGTCGGTTAAAGATGAATGGCTCAAAGAAGAACGGAAAAGATTGCAAAATGAAATTAATGATGCAGAAAGATCAGGAAACGCAGAGATGTTAAATGAGTTGATGAAACAGTTTAGTTCATTAAAAATGGAATAGTTAACCGATAGCCATTTTATCCCTCTATTGCAAATACAGCTAGTTTATTAATCAAAATTATATGAGGAAAATCGAAAGCTATTCAGACAAGGACGGCAATTCAATTTCCATAGAGACAGACTCAGATGGGGTTACCGTTTCCGCTAGTATAAAAACAAAATCTAAATATACTGGTGGCTCAAGTGCTGAAGCAGCCCGAAAATATGCACAAAGAAACGGCCTTAAAAAGGAATAGAAAAGTTGAGCCCCTCTCTTTCTTATACACATAAACAATATATTGAAAGCAAATTTTAAATAGAAAATTTTTATTATAAAATAATTCAATTATCATTAAGATGCCAAGGAAAAAACCTACAACCAAGGCACGCGCGAAAGTCGCGCGGAAAATCATAACCACCCGATCCCGGGTGAGTACCAAAGCCCACAAGGCTACCAAACCGGCACATAAATACACCGGACCAAAGCAAGGCACGCAACGGGCACAGCGTAGTCAAAAAGCTTTTTCATCTGCCCCACACAAGAAACATGTCAAAGGAAAGCCTCAACCAAAAAGGCATTTTTATGTTGAGCGTTACAAACGTGAAGAACATCATGCGCCCGATGAACCAATCATTGCGCCAACGCACGGGCAAATTCAATCATTGGTGCAGAAAGGGAGAAATAGGGGTTTTCTCACCGAACGCGAAATTTTGTCCTTATTTTCGCGTGCAGAACATTATCTGGATTTATATGAGTACTTGCTGAGTTTACTTGATAAAAACAGCGTGTCAGTTGTAGAAGTTCCCGAGGGAGGTCTTTTGGGTCAATCTCGTAAAGAACATAAGAATATAACGATTTCTGGTTTGCAAGGAGAACAGCCAGACGTCGGCGAGGGTTCATATTTTGATTTGGGAAGCATTTCACAGGATTCGATTCAAATGTATTTGCGTGAAATTGGTAAAGTACCTCTTTTGAGCGCGGACGAAGAAATTGCATTGGCAAAAGGCAAAGAGCGAGGAGACAAAGAAGCTGAACGAAAGATGATCGAGGCAAACTTGCGTTTGGTTGTTTCGATTGCCAAAAAATTTGTAGGCAAACAGTTGTCACTACTTGATTTGATTCAGGAAGGAAATATAGGGTTGTTTCGAGCAGTGAAAAAATTCGATTATCGCAAAGGATATAAATTTTCCACATACGCAACATGGTGGATACGACAAGCTATTACGCGTGCGCTTGCAGATCATTCGCGTACGATTCGTATTCCCGTGCATATGGTTGAGACTATCAACCGATTGCAACAAGTTGAACGCCGTTTATTGCAGGATTTAGGCCGCGACGCAACGCCAGAAGAAATTGCAGCTGAAATGGGTGATGACGTAGAAAAAGTGAAGCATATTATCAAGATCTCTCAAGATACTGTCTCACTTGAAACGTCAGTTGGTGATGACGACGATGATGATACGTCACTTTCAGACTTTATTGAGGATGTAAAAAATCTGAGTCCGTCCCAGGCTGCGGGCGCTCAATTATTAAAAGATTATATTGGAGAAGCGGTAAAAGATTTGACTCCACGCGAACGAAAGATTCTTGAAATGCGTTTTGGTCTTGTCGACGGGGTGACCCATACGCTTGAAGAAGTAGGAAAAGAATTTGGTGTTACGCGTGAACGTATCCGACAAATTGAAGCAAAAGCACTCGAGAAGATTAAAGGATTCAATATCGTGGATAAGTTGAGTGATTATTAAAGATTATTTATATACGTAATAGGATAACCTAAAAAATATGAAACATCTTTATGTGGGGGGAATTGCCCTTTTGACAGTATTACTTGGTGCGGCGTGCAATCCTGTACCATACGATACAGCCAATGATGGCAGTAACACGACACAGCAGTTGGATACAAATAGTGAACAAAATAATACCCAAGATAGTAACATATCAGCGCCAGATGAACGCACAACATTGGAAAATGAATTGCGCCAGGCATTTGCACAAAAATATACTCGTGCGGTAGAGGAGATACGTATTGAAATTGGACTCGCACGAGATGACAAATTTGTACGAGGAGAAGTAGGTTTTATTAATCCTGGGGAAACTACTGTTGGCGGGGGAGGAATCTTTTTTGCAGTGAGAAATTCTATAACCGGTAGCTGGACTATTGTACATGATGGTAATGGAGTAATACCATGCGAACCTCTTGAACTTGCTGATTTTCCACGTGATATGATGGGTGGATGTTATACTGAATAACTAAAAAATAAATGTACACAAAAAAGAACCCAATAAGGGTTCTTTTTAATCCGTAATAACCTGCAAATGACGGAATGTCAAATTATTTTTACCACGTTCCACCACGCATTAATATAATCCGCTCTCTTATTTTGATACTTGAGATAATAGGCGTGTTCCCATACGTCTAGTCCTAAGATAGGCGTGTGGCCCATGGTAAGCGGCGAGTCTTGGTTTGGCAAAGCGCAAATTTCGAGATTATTTTCTTCATCGCGCACAAGCCACGCCCATCCACTACCAAAGAGACCAAGAGCAGCTTTATTGAATTGTTCTTTAAAAATATCAAGCGAACCAAATGTTTTTTCTATATCTTTCAAGAGTTCTTGATCAATCTTTTTTTCTGGTCCCATGATTGACCAATATATATTGTGATTTACAAATCCACCCCCATGATTTCGGATTTGTTTTCTGTCTGTCTCTTCAACTTTTAGAGAATTAAGATTTTTGAGTAAGTCTTCTGCAGTTTGATCTTGAAGATTTGGATATTTATCTAGAACTTTTTTGAAATTATCCAAATACGTTTGGTGGTGTTTGGAGTAGTGGACCTCCATTGTTTGGGCATCAATAAATGGCTCAAGCGCGTCAAATGAGTATGTGAGCTTGGGTAATTCAAATGTCATATGTTGCATGTGTTTAATAATTAATGTATACTTATATTGTATTATATATGGTGTTGTTCAGTTCGTCAAATGAGAGTTGTCTACTTATCAACATTTTGAAAATATATTATCTATATGGTATAATTTTTATTCAATAAGTCATTTAATTTAAATATAATACTATGGCAGAAAATCAGGTAAAGAAAACCATGTGGGAGGTTCTAAATCCACAGCAGACATTTTTTGTCGGTCTTGTTGGAGGAGTTCTCGTATTATGTACGATTGGATTTTTCGTTCTCCTTGGAATTATGTTCAATCGTGAAGGTGAAGAAACCAATTTGTTTGGCGGATTGACTGGCGGTGATGATACGTCAACTGACACCACCACAGATGGAAGCGGGACAGCAGTCGTAAAAGGACCAGCACAGTTTAGCGCGTGTCTTGATACGGGAAAATATGCAAACGCCGTTTCACAAGACGAACAGCTCGGAGCTTCAATCGGTGTAAATGGCACCCCTGCGACGTTTATCAATGGATATCTTATTAGTGGTGCATTGCCCTACGATTCAGTAAAGCAGGTTGTCGATGCGGTGCTTGCGGGCAAAAAACCAGACTTTGAATTTTTGAAAGATGACAGTGGCAATATCGCGCCAGTTACCATGCCGAATTTGCCAAATGCTATTTGGAGAGGGAATGAAAATGCAAAAGTCACTATCGTAGAATTTTCTGATTTTGAATGTCCATATTGCAACAGATTTGAGCCTACTATGGCACAGATACTGAATGATTATAAAGATAAAGTCAAATTTACCTACCGCAATTTCCCCTTATCATTTCATGCTAATGCACAAAAAGCGGCAGAAGCGTTTGAATGTGCCAAAGAACAGGGAAAAGGATTTGAAATGCACGATAAATTGTTTGAGCTCTCACGCCAGAGCAAACTTAGTGTAAGTGCTTTTAACCAGGCTGCAAATGAGTTGAAGTTGAAATAGTATTGATTTAAACAGACCTGCCTGCCCGCAGGCAGGTTAAAAAGGATTTAGGCTGATTGATATTTTAAAACTCTCCCCTTTATCGGGAGAGTTTTTTCTGTTTACCTCAGTTTATTTTCAGTCTAAATCAATACTTAGAGGCCGGTTATCAAACACACAACAACTCCGTCAAATGTATATCCTTTTTTTTGTGCCCTAATAAGCCCTGCAATAGAGAGCGCTGAATTGGGTGAAATAGCTAGATTGCAGGTATCTTTTATTAGTTTTTGTGCTTCTTTTATCTCGTCGTCAGTGACTATCCAGCCAAAACCTTTGGTCTTGTCTATTATTTCTTTTACTTTTTCTTTGCGAAAGGCTACATTGTCTACAATAGCTCCTGCAATGGAAGTCTTGGTAGTGCGTGTGTCTGTATCAAAGAGTTCAGACATGGGGTGGCAGGCTGTAGTTTGGACAATGTGAAGTTGAGGAAATTGTTTTCCGCCCCAGGTTGATGGTTTTATGGTTTCAAATGCCATACCGAGTGCCTGTACGGTTGTGCCTGAGGAAGTGGGGATAAAAATAGCATTGAGATTGGGAATTTTGTTTAACTCATCTGCCAGTTCTGCATATCCGACAAGCGCGGTATCATCACTAGATTGGCGCAGTATTTTTATTTCTCCTTCTTTTTCTGTTTGAAGTGCTGTCTGTTTGGGCCGTTCAACTTGGAGCATCTGCACTTTTGGGTCTTCGATGACAGCAGTCATCATTTTTAATTTTTGTGCATCAATATTATTTCCGATATACACCGTCAATTCAAGTTTTTCTTCGTTATTGCGGTTATGGGCTTGTACGGTATGAATGGCGGCGAGTGCTGCATTACCCGATGAAGAAATAACAAATTTTTTTATTCCATCTTCTTTTGCATATTTTTTTACCATGTAAGGGATGGATCTGCCCTTGTGCGAACCGTATTTGTGCATGTCTTCACGTTTTAGGTAGACTTCTATGCCAAGTGCACGGTTGAGTTCGGGGAAAGTTTGTTGAGGGGTTTTCATATGTTGCACGTATCACGTAGCACATATCATGTAACATCTTTGTTATGTGTTACGTGCTATGTGGTATGTGAAGGCTATTGAAAAATTATGTAATATAGTGTAGAGTAGAGACGTTAATTTTAAGAATATCATTATGAAATTAGTTTGTCCAGAATGTAAAAATGAAGTAAATTTATCTCAGTATCCAAATCTTGAAGTTAACCAGGTAATAGAATGTGATGTGTGCGGTATTACATTACTTATCAAAGCGATCGATGGGGACAAGGTTGAAACTGAAGTGGTAGACGAAGGGAAATAAGAGTTACAAAGTTGAAAGTTATAAAGTACGGACAGAAACCCGTGCTTTATTTTTTAAACAATAGTTTTTTTAACTGGCTACGTTTGCCTTCGAGTTTCATGCGCATGATGTCTACGGCGAGTTGTTTGACTAAAAATTTGTCTTGTATCATCAAATTGAAAAAATTTTCAAATGATATCTCTTGAATTTTTATCTTTTCTCCGCCATCCAAATTTTGTTTTTTTGAATATGTACAATTTCGTGCAATATATACGTAAATTGACCATTCCATTTTACTTACGGGCATGTATACGTTAAATAATTTCCAATCATTGGAAGTTAATCCGCTTTCTTCCAATAATTCTCGTTTTGCAGCTTGAAGCGGAGTTTTTCTTTTTTTATCCATGCGTCCACTAAACAAACTGGGGTAGTAGGATGTGTGCTGCGGTTGTTTTTGTTTGCACACCACAACCTTATTGCCCTTTGTGGCAATTATTTCTACGGTATCGGGCCGTTTGATCATCTCAAACGTAGCCATTGAACCGTCATACATTTTTTGAGGCCATTGATATACATCAAAGATTTCTCCGGAGAATACTTTTTTTGCGATTTTTGGAATTTTCATACTTACGGATTACGGATAATACTGATTTACGGATTTTTGCTTAATTTTTTTATAAGTCCTTCAATCATCCCTCTAAATCCGTGACTTCCTAAAAATACAATCACATCTCCCTCATGTGTATGTTTAGTTGCATATGTAAGGAACTTCTCATCGTCTTCAATGTATTTTACATTAACATGTGTTTTTTGAATGACTTTAGCAAGTTGTTCGCCATCAATATGAGCTGGCTTGTTTGGGTCTTGTTTGAGTGATGTGAGACGGGGAATAATGACCTCATCAGCAGATGTAAATCTATTGTCATATCCAGGAATTGACTCGTGTTGGCGATTGCCGGTGTTTGGTTCAAAAATCGCGATAATTTTTTTGCTATACACGCTTCGCAGGCTCCGTAGAACTGCCTCTGCTTTTTTTGGAGAGTGAGCTATATCATCAAAGACGGTAACACTATTTTCATATCGCTTTTCCAATCGGCGTTTGACACCTTTAAATGTTGCGATAGATTGTATAATGTTGTATGGAGCGATACCAATGTGCTGTGCTATGGCAAAACAGCCAGTTATATTATCTGCCATGTAGTCACCAAGACATGAAGATTCCAGATTAAAGACCAAAGATTTATATTTGATTTTAAATTCTATGCCTTGCATTGTCTGTTTTACATCTGTGTATTGATAATCATTGTCTTCCGTCTTTCCATAGGTGACGATGGGACATCTTGGTAATTTTATAAATTGTCCATGGTCGTGTACCACCTTTGCAGATAACACGAGTAATCCCTTTTTAGGAAGATTTTTTACCAATGTTTCAAAAGCTTCAACATAACTTTTTTCGGTTGGGTATACATCTGCATGATCCCAGACTACTGACGTGAGGAGCAGATGGGTAGGGTTATAATGTAAAAATTTTGCTCCATTATCCCAGCGGGAAGTCTTATATTCATCGCCTTCAAGTACACTCCACTGACTATCAGCAAGCTTTGCGGCTGGTATATCGTTTATTGGAATTCCTCCAAACATATAATTTGGATCAAATCCATTTTCTTTCAATATCCATGCAAGTATTGCCGTACTCGTTGATTTGCCATATGTTCCCGCACACACAATAGAATTTTTTTTCAGAAAAAAATGTTTTATGAGTTCGGGGTATGAAACATAGTTCAATGTATGTTCTTGTACATATATCCACTCCGGATTTGTGGAGCTTGCCACGTTTCCTACGACAACTAAATCTGGGTCCTTCAGTTCAACTTGTGTGGCGGAGCTCAAAGAGCGAAGCCGCATTTTTTCTGGATGCCATCCAGCGTAATAGCTAACCCCCGCATCTTTTAGATGTGTGGAAACAGGAGGGTAAAATCCTTTGTCACTTCCCGTAACGGCGTATCCCTTTTCTTTCAATGCCAAAGCAAGCGCGCTCATGCCAACGCCGCAAATACCGATGAAGTGGATGTGTTTTTGATCATGTAGCATATAACACGTAGCACATAACAAAATTATTTAGAAAATTTTTTTGTATACACAATATCCAAAGCTTTTGGTAACATTTTAATTCGCATATATTTTCCTTGTATTACTTCGCCATCAATCTGCAAATTGCTTTCTCGTTTTGGGTTTATGGAAATATCTATACCATTGAATACTTTGATTTTAGGAGCCTTATCAATGGTTCGTTTAAAGATATAATGAAAACCAATGTGCAATAAATCCCATAGTGAATGCGGGTTAAGCACGGCAATACTTAGCATGCCATCACATGGAGAAATATTCTTATCACTCATTTTTGCTAAGGGTGTAAGCGCATTGAACACCATAATAGATTTAGCAGTACACTGTTGTCGTTCTCCATCAATCACTAAACTAAATATATTATTGTGATATACAAAAAAAGTCTTTAGAAAGACAAATATGTACGCAAAAAATCCAAGCTTTCTCTTAAGTGTGCGGGTGGTAAGTTTCATGAATAGGGAGTCATACCCAACTCCGACCGCAGTGAGCGCATAATGTGTGTCGTTGATGTACATGACATCAACGGGCTTTGCATCCTTATTCAATGCGAATTCAACAGATTTTTCAATAGGGAATAGGGGAATATCAAGTGTTTGTGCAAGTAAATTGCCTGTACCTTGAGGAATAATGGCAAGAGGTTTTTTTATATTATGTTTGAGTAGATAGTCAACTACTTGATGAACTGTACCGTCTCCTCCCACAGCTAAAATTCTATCATACGCATTAAAATTATATTGTTCAAAAGGCTGCATATCTGTTTTTTGTGTTTCAAACCAATCAAAAAAATAGTTCATTGCTGAAAGTTTTTTTTCTATAATTTTTTTGGTATCACGCAATTTTCTTTTGCCGGATACCGGATTGTAGACCACAAGAAGTTTCATAGGTGATTATGCGGTTATACTTTCATCTCCATGTGTTGATTGCAGTACATGTTTCAATTCATCTGTCTCAACTTTCCATTCTTTTCCATCAAACCATTCTAATCCGCGTATTTGCAATTTGTATGTATCCGTTGGCCGTTGTGCAGAGCCTAAGTAGACGTATTTTTTACCTTGTTCTTTTGCATAGATAATTGCTTTGAGCATCATGCCCATGCCGAGATTGCGGATATCTATGTCAAGGCGATAAAATGGGTATGCATAGTGAATGAGTTCATCGGTTTCTTTACAAATCGTGTAACCAACTGCTTCATCATTTTTTTTGTACACAAAGAGCGCATTGTAGTTACTTTTTTCTTTATCCGTTATCAGTTCTTTAATTTTTTGTGCGCTGAATTCAACATCATTAAATTTATTGGTATAGAAATCCTTTCCTAGCTTATGAATACTCCAGTGATAATCCGAATAGGGAATAGGATGAGATTCGAGCAAAACATCTTTTGTAGAATTGAGTACGCGGGTGTTTTTGGTATAAATAGAAAATTTTTCTAGATTGATTCTCAAACTGCGCGTCTGGTGCATGACACCTTTGCCAATACGTGTAAAAACATAACCGTCGTTGTATAGGCGGTTTATATTCTCGTTAGAGAAGTTAGAGATTGTTTGTTCAGACCAGGTTAAATAAGACATATTTCACGTATCACGTATCACGTATCACGTATCATGTTATGTGTTACGTGCTATGTGCTATGTGCTACGTGCTAGTATAGCGCAATCCACAACCCCAACAATACTACCGCCGCGTGCATAATCCAAAATCGCATGACTGTTTTTTCTTCACTCCATCCGCGGAGTTCAAAATGATGATGAATGGGAGCCATCTTGAAAATACGTCTACCCAGTATATGTCTTCCTGCAATTTGAATAATAACACTCATTAATTCTACATAAAAAATAAAACCCAAGAAAGGTAACAAAAGCATTTTATTTATCACAATAGTATTGATCGCAAGTAGCGCGCCAAGCCCAAGAGACCCGACATCACTCATCTGAAAACGAGCTGGCTTTACATTGAAATACGTGTAGGTAATAAGCGCTCCTACTGTGGTAGCATTTAAAAAAGCAATCTCAGGATAGCCATTGACCCAACTCAAAATAGTTAAGGTGGAAAAAGTCAACATAAGAGAACCTCCCGCAAGTCCATCCATTCCATCAGCCACATTTACTGCGTTTGCGGTAAACATGACAAAAAATATTATAAGCGGAATAATCCACCAGCCAATGTTTACATATCCGTCAAACGGAATATAGATTTCACGCCAATGCTCGCCGAGCTTAAAATAAATCCACCATGCGGTGATTGCCCCGGCAATAAATTGGAGCAATAGCTTTTCATGTACGTGGACACCTCGTCCTGGATGCCTACTCAACCATACAGACGTTCGTTTGAATAGCGACCATGGTAAGGTAACTATATACCAGATGCGCATGCTCCATTCTCTGTGTACACGGATTAATCTGAGAATTTGAAACAATTTTCTACTGCGGCGTTCGTGTCCATATACATGCATGACATCATCTATCCCTCCAAGCAGAGCTGAGAGAAGCATGACGCCGATGGGGACCCAGGTGAATTTTCGTTCCCAGTTAAAAAGTATGGTTATCGCCGCAACAGTAATCACGACAAGTAAACCTCCCATAATAGGCGTCCCTGTTTTGCCTTGTCTTCCTTGCATACTGAGTGTCGCGTCGTAATCAGATCTGCGAGTTAGCTTATATTTATACAATATTTTTATGAGTATCGGCGCCCAGATAAACGCCACCACACAAGAAACAAGCCCGTAGGTGATGGCTTGTCTGAGAAGGTCCAGAGATTCAGGAGAAATGTTCATAAGCAGTATTAGGTTAGCATATTTCCTTTATTTTTTCAACTTTTGTGAGAGTTGATTTTTTTGTGATTTCATATACAATATCGGCAGTTCATTCCACCCTAAGCAGAGGAGGCTAAATGGGTGGTTTCGGTTTCAGACCGGGAATGGGTGGGCCTCCAAGCGTCCACCCGCGCGCCTTTGTTAACAGGCGCGGTTATCCCCCGGCCGTCGTCGACCCAGGGGTCCTTCTGTGTTCGTCCTCAGCGCAACTGACAGAGGCACGTTTCCGAGAACTGTCGGACGTGCTTCGTCTTCAGGCGATTAAAGAGGAGCGGGCTCCGGAAGGGTGGCAGTCCTACTGCCACGAAAATGGGTCACTGTTCGGCTGAAGGTACGCTCGCGTGCAGACGAGCAAACAAAACTATGGCGCTGACTGCACTCAACAGCGCCTGGAGTTCTAAAATAAAAAACCCCGCAAACTCACTTCGTTCGCACGGGGCAGACAAATTACCACAGATTACACATCTGTTTAATCTATTTGATTAGTTATACCTGTTTTGTATTTTACATCATTGCTTTTAGTCTGCGTATTTCAATTTTCTCCGCTGACTTCGCATATTCTCTCATTTTTTCTTCATTCCATCGTTGTTCCAAAAGTGATGAATTAGGATGGGTTATTTCAATACTTTCTTCACGAACACCATGATTATATTGTCCATCGCTTGGATACTTAAACGAGTGTATATAATCAACACTAGCTGTTCCCTGTTCGTTGTTCCCTGTTCGTTGTACTGTCATCACATGGTTATAATCTTTCCGAGGACCTCCATTTAGCAAGACTATCATATCGCCTGGCTGTACGTCTTCTATATCAACTGAAACGCCATTTGTATCATGCGCGAGCGTTGATACTCCACAATTTTCTACGGGTCGAAGCTTGGTAAGTAATTTTCGCAAAGGATTTTTTGTAAAAGGAAATTTGAGATTTTTTTTCAAAGATCCTTTGCCGTGCGCTTTTAATTCAGCATCGAGAATGTAATAGGCGAGTCCTGAGCAATCAACGCCAATATGGTTATCGACCATAAATTTGGTAATTTGTTCAGGAGTAAATTCACGCAAATCAATTTTTTCACGCAAAGACAAAATTTTGAGTTCTTCTTTTATTTCTTGTGGATTTCCTTTGCCGACATTTACGCGGAGAGCTCCACGGACTTGCATATGGCGATTATTAAAATACGGCGTTGTGACCGTGTTGTTGCCGAAGGTGAGGTGGGTGAAATCGTATATAAGTTCTAGTGTGGATTGTGAAAGTTTTTTTGTTTCCATAGGTTAATAGGAACACGAATTAAACGAATCAAGCGGATCATAACGAATTCGTTTAACTGCTTAGATCTGTGTGTCTATAAAAAGTTTAAAATTACCTGCCCAACCTCATTAAGTTCAGCATGATTTTTCATGAGGGATTTTTTGCTCTGTACCCTGAGCAGGTCACTGCCTAGTTGTGTATTATTATATACGATAGTATTAAATCCTTCTTTCTCTAAGTTAATAATGGTATCTAGATTGATATGTGTTACGTGATTAGTGATACGTGAAATTATCTGTGCGCCATCGTCAATCGTTATCAACTCACTATTGCTCAAGTCAATATCAAGTAAAGTAGCAAGATGAGCCTCAAAAGTAGTGATCCTTGATCCTTGATCCTTGATCTCTGATCGTTGCAACTGGCTTTCGTAAGTAGTTGATGCGGGTTGCCTCGCATTTATTTCTAGTAAATATAATGTACTTGTTTTTTCATCCAGCACAACATCAATACCAAATAATCCTTTCCAACCCTGCTCTTGAAATTTTTTGCCAACATCTGTCGCAATCTGTTTATACTGATCAGTTTGTTTTGGCGATAATAATTTCTTTACCACGCCCCAATCATTTCCAATAGTTGCAAACGGACGGTCAGTAAATGGTTCAAGCCCGGTAATTTGATAACTAATATTTCCAAGCAAAGTTTTTGCTGCTGTAACCACATTGTTATTGGTAAATAACGGGCCTTCGATATATGGCGCAATGCGAGCTTCTCGATTAGGAAATTTCTGTTTTATTTCATTCAAAATATGTTCGTCGTCAACAAGAGTTGTTCCACTTCCTGTGTGAGATCTGTTAAACTGCAAGACAAAACGTTTGCCATTCCATTCAATATCTTTGCAAAGTTTGACCTGGTAATCAGGCAAATATTTTTTTAAATCTCCAAGCCATTCAATTTGGCTTATTTTTTCTTCTGCTTTGTTTGCAAGAGTAGAAAAAGGATTGAGGAGATTCCATCCATTTTGGTTGCACAGAGATTCGATTTGTGGAGTGGGTTTGAAGACAACGATCTTAACCTCACCCCCGCCTACCATGCCTGGCAAGGCCTGACGGGCAGGCTGTCCCTCTCCCAGATTAGGAGAGGGGACATTTTGAAGAATCTCTTGTATTTTTGGGTGTTGGAGAAGCTCCCACGTATCCAACTGTTCTTTCTCATCAATCAAAAAGACATTGTTCGAGTGTTTTTTTTGTACACACTTTGCAAAATCGGTTGCATTTGAGATAATGTAGTAACCTGGAGTATCCAAAGAAAGACCCAGGGCGCGTTCGATATCGCGCGTGACATAGATAATAGGCTGTTTGCTGAGATTAATCATAGTGGGGTAATTATAGGAGAAAAATTCTAATTTTACAACTTTGTAGCTCAAAGTTCAAAAGTCAAAGGTCAAAATCTTTAACTCAAAACTATGTAATTTATAGTTTAAAGTTTTAATTTTGAGTTTTGATTTTTGAAATTTGAATTTGTTTTTATGGATGTTTTATATACACAATTAAAAACATACGGCAAAGTAAAATTGGACGAACCAATGTCCAAACATACAACATTCAAGATTGGCGGGCCTGCCAAGTATTTTGTCATAGTTGATGATATTAAAAAACTTGTAGAATTGATTTCCTGGCTCAATGGAGAGGGACAGAAGTATTTTATCTTGGGAGGTGGGAGCAATTTATTGGTTCGTGATGAAGGATATGATGGAGTTGTGATAAAAATAGATATAAAGCAACATACATTTTTGCCCGATGGAATCGAGGCAGAGGCAGGAGCCCAAATAGCAACGCTTTCTCGAGAAGCTCTCGATCACAAGCTTGCGGGGCTCGAATGGGGGATTGGATTGCCCGGCTCAATCGGCGGAGCTGTGTATGGCAATGCCGCATATTCTGGAAAATATATGGCAGATATTGTTGACAAGGTTGAAGTGATTCACAATGGAGAGCACAAAGTGTTGTCAAATGACGATTGTAATTTTGCGAATAAGGAGTCTGTGTTTAAACATGACGTGTATCTTATTTTAAAAGTATTTTTGAAATTAAGACGAATAGAGACGGGGGAAGAACAGCAAAAAGCAAAGGAATATATTTTGGAGCAAATAAAATATCGTGCGAAGACTCAACCAAAAGGATTTCCGTCGGCTGGTTGCGTGTTTAAAAATTGTGAAGTATTAGTAGACGATATTCCACGCTTCGAACCACACATAGATAGCGATCGAGTTCTTACCATTTTACATAATTATCACAAAATTCCCGTGGGATACCTGATTGAAAAAGTAGGTTTAAGAGGAAAAAAATTAGGTGGGGCACAGGTAAGTCCTGAACACGCAAATTTTATTGTGAACGCAGGTGGTGCTACTGCACAGGATGTCTTGACATTAATTGAGGAAATCAAGCAAAAAGTATATACTACATATGGATTAGAACTGGAGGAAGAAGTACAAGTAGTCTAAATTTACATTAAAAATTTAAGCCTTAACATTGATCGTATGCTTATAACTGTCCGTGGTACTGGCATCGACCTCACAGATGCTATAAAAGATTATGCTGAGGAAAAAATATCTAGTTTAACAAAGTTTTTTGACAATATAACGAATGCTGATATTGATGTGGGAATGCTTTCACACCATCATAACAAAGGAAAAATTTATTATGCAGAAGTAAATGTAAATGTTCCAGGAAAAATGATTCGTGTGGTAAAAGAATCAGAGACATTATACAAAGCAATTGACAAAGTAAAAGATCATCTCAAAGTTGAATTGGAAAAAATGAAAGAAAAGATGAGAAGTAAGGATAAGAAAGAATTGAGAGGAAATAAGGAGTATCAAATGTAAAAATTTATGAAACAACATGAACCCTGGGAAAGAAAAACATTGATATATCAGCTTGCTGAACAGAGAATGAGCCAGCCTCATGTGTTTGCATATAAAGATTTTTTAGATGCGTGCGCTGGCGTAGAAGAAGATCTCAGAAAATATAAAGAAGGAACTGCTCATTTGTCAGATGAGGACATCCTGGAGATTATGAGGGATAATGAAAGAAACGCACATAAGGAAGCAGAGGTTGCACGAAGTGTAGTTGATCAGATGCTAGAAGGCGATGAACCTCAAAGTAGAAAAAGACGCAGACAATAAAAATTTTTAAATAAAAAAATCCCGACTCAATCGGGATTTTTTTGACAAAAACAAATTTTAGTTTACAATAGATCCACTCTGGCAGTCCGAGTCTGGTTAAAACCCGGAGCAAACTGCCAGCGTGGCGGCATCAGACACCCCTCGAAGAGGTAGGTCGACGTTTCCGGGGAGTGGAATAGGGGAGACCCACATCTACTCCATGCGTCAACGGAAAGTTCGGGGATGAAAGCGACGCCCCGGTCGATCAAGGCACCTCACAAGGGTGCCGAACGTCTGAAAGGTGTGGATGATGCCGTCACACCCCTATAAAATAAAACTCCCCCAAATGATATTGGGGGAGTTTTGTTTTAGGAAGGACACCGGCGCCGCATCGTCCACTAGAACGTTCAAGCTCCGTGCGAACGTGTCTTATGGCGCCGGTTAGATCGTGGCAGTACAGATCACGACCTTGCTGTTGAAGGCGGGGCGCAGGGATTCGAGGTTCTGGCCGCACCCACCGCAGTGGCTGCGGTCGATGTTCCAGGCACCACACCTCGAGCCCCTGGTCTTGAGTCTGAGACGGCGGCCGGGGGATTCCTCCCCGCAGGCCAGACAGACTTCCTTGGACCCTACCAGTTCAGCCCCACATTTTGGGCACTTCATCTCACCCCCTCCTGGCGTAGGTAAACGCCGGCTTGAAGTCTGGCATAAAATTACTTGTTTTTTGCCTCTTTGTCAATCCTGGACTTTTTCATATTGCGATGGTATACTACGACCCGTTTATAATTACATGGCAGGCTTAGTCTGTTATAAGCTTATTCCGCTTACTACTAATAGTATGTCTTTTTTAAAAAAATTATTTGGCGATGGAAATGAGCGCTTGGTAAAGCAATTTTATCCTATTGTTGAGCTCATAAATGCGTTTGAGCCTGAATTAGAAAAATTAAATGATGAACAACTGAAACATAAGACTGTTGAATTCAAAGAGCGTCTTGCAAAAGGCGAGATGTTGGATGATGTATTGCCCGAGGCATTTGCGGTTGTTCGTGAGGCTTCGAGGCGCGCTACTGGCATGCGCCATTTTGATGTACAAATGATCGGCGGCATGGCCTTGCACAAAGCAAAAATTGCTGAAATGAGAACGGGTGAAGGTAAGACATTGGTTGCGACATTGCCTGTCTATCTAAACGCACTTGAAGGAAAAGGTGTGCATGTGGTTACGGTAAATGATTATTTGGCAAAACGCGATGCTGTATGGATGGGAAAGATTTATGACTTTTTGGGAATGTCGGTTGGCATTATACAAAATCAGAGAGTGACGTTTGTATATGACTCAAGCGTTAAGAACGAAGAAAAGAAATTGGGAGAAGAAAATGAAATTGAGGCATTTAAGATAGAAAACGAATTTTTGCGTCCTGCGAGCAGACAAGAAGCGTATCGTTGCGATATCACGTATGGAACCAATAATGAATTTGGTTTTGATTATTTGCGCGACAACATGGTGCAGGGTATAAAAGAAATGGTCATGCGTCCCGGTTCGGAAATGCATTATGCCATTGTCGACGAAATTGATTCCATTTTAATTGATGAGGCGCGTACGCCGCTTATTATTTCCGCGCCCGCAGAAAAAGCAACTGAACAATATTACCAATTTGCAAAATGGGTAAGACAGCTTGTTGAAAATGAAGATTATAATGTGGACGAAAAAATGCGCAGTGTGACATTGACTGACGCGGGTATTGCAAGATTTGAAAAATGGCTGAATATGGAAAATTTGTATGTCGAAGGAGGCATACAGCTTATCCATCATGTTGAACAAGCACTCAAAGCAGAAGTCTTATTTAAACGCGATAAAGATTATTTGGTAGACAATGGTGAGGTTATTATTGTGGATGAATTTACCGGGCATAAGATGCCGGGGCGTCGTTATTCCGAAGGATTGCATCAGGCAATAGAAGCAAAAGAAAATGTAGAAATTCAGCGAGAGAGTCGGACGCTTGCAACTATTACATTCCAGAATTTATTTCGCATGTACAAGAAATTGAGCGGCATGACAGGCACCGCTGAAACAGAACAAGAAGAATTTTTCAAAATTTATGGTCTTGAAGTATTGGTTATTCCGACAAATAGAGTGCACAACCGGACCGATCATTCAGATCGTATTTACAAAAATGAGAAAGGAAAATTCAAAGCAATCGTAGAAAAAGTAAAAGAATGCAAAGAAAAAAATCAGCCTATTCTTGTTGGTACTATTTCAGTTGAAAAAAATGAGACACTGAGTCAATATTTATTGGCAAGCGGTATACAACATGAAATTTTGAATGCAAAAAACCATGAGCGTGAAGGCGAAATTATTGCTCAAGCTGGACGACCTGGTTCAGTAACACTTGCAACCAACATGGCTGGTCGTGGTGTGGATATCAAGCTTGGTGGTGTTCCTGCAGACCTAGAAGATACCAAAAAAGTGCTTGAAGCAGGTGGTTTGTTTGTTTTGGGTACCGAACGCCATGAATCGAGACGTATTGACAATCAGTTGCGCGGACGCAGTGCCCGCCAGGGAGACGCGGGTGAAACACAATTTTTTGTATCAGCAGAAGATGAACTCATGCGTATATTTGGAGGCGATAGGTTGAAATCTGTTATGACGAGATTAAATGTTCCAGAAGACATGCCGATTGAGCAAAAAATGATTACGCGCATGCTTGAAAGCGCGCAGAAAAAAGTTGAGTCATATCATTTTGATGTACGCAAACACTTGCTTGAATATGATGACGTGTTAAATAGACAGCGCGCGGTTGTGTATAAGAAACGAAGACAAGTGTTGGAGTTGGCGGCGAAGGAAATAAATGGGCCTTTAGAATCCGGAATCCGGAATCCGGAATCACAAGATGTTATTGAAGGTTTATTACTTGATTCAGAAGTTGATAATAATCAAGAACAGAAAAAAGAGGAGAAGTACAATTCACTGCATGAGATGATTTTGGACATGATTGAAGGCGAGATCGAACTCGTTGTCTCTTTCCATACAAATACCGAAGATAGGCAAGAGTGGAATATAAAAGAAGTGTACGAAACGATGCGTACGATATTCCCATTGACCCAAGATGACCATGATGAGTTGGTTGCGCTTGGCAAACCAGGCGGGGACAATAGAAGCGATATGGATCAGCGCGAAAAAATTATTGCATTTTTGGAAGCAAAAGCTCGTCATGAGTATCAAAAATTTATTGAGACAATTCAAAATACTTTACCAGATGAAACTCAAAAGCGTCAGATGGCTGTTGAAATACAAAAAGGTGTACTTTTGCGCACCATGGATAACGCATGGGTTGACTATTTGGTCGCTATTGATTATGTACGTACGGGTATTGGTTTGCGCGGATATGGACAGCGCGATCCTCTGATTGAATACAAAGAAGAAAGCTTCAGGTTGTTCAATCAATTGCTTGCCAGCATTCAAAAAGATATTGCTTATACTATATTTAAAGTTGGTATTGGATTACAACTCGCGCCAAGCATTATGGCAGACGATAAAATGACCCTTAAAGGCGCAGAAAAGACGAGTGATGGCGAAGCGGGTATTGTACGGAGCAAAAAACACGATGAAGAGGGAAATAAAGTAGGGAGGAATGATCCGTGTCCGTGTGGGTCGGGTAAAAAGTATAAGAAGTGCCATGGGGCATAAGATTTGCAATATGTATGGAAATAGTTTATCCAGAAATTCCTCTTGAGAGAAGAGTAGTAAAGCCAACAGATAGAGGTCTAAAGGAAGGTCATTTTAAGTCACCATATGACCAATGTTTGGGATTCGAACATAAAGAAGATTTTGTTGAATGGCTCAAAGATAAAAATGTACTAGATATCGGTTCAGGATATGGCATGCTGATGCTTGATGTGGCCGAAGAAAAAGGTGCATCTTTTTCTCATATTTTTAACCTTGGCGCTCATGAGTATGGTGATGAATTTGACGAGAAGTTAAGGAAAATTATAATCAGAGAATTTAATTTGGATATTAACACTCGTGAGGGGAAAACAAAATTAGAACAGGCGATAGAATTTTATAAGACGCGTACTATAAAAGCAGTGTGGCCCGCTAAATATATTAGCGAAGGAAAAGAAGAATTAGAAGTAAAACAATCTGAATTTTGGAGCTCACTCCCTTTTGCAAACTGTTCTCTTGATAGAGTAATAAGTAATTATGCATTTCCTCTTTATGAGAATGATTTAAAGGCACGCCAGAAGGTTCTAAAAGAAATAGCAAGGGTTCTTAGGCAAAATGGAGAGATGAGATTAGCACCTCTTGAAAGAGAAGAAGCCTTGATAATAAAAGAGTATCTTACTAATTTTTTGAAGTTTAAATGCGAATTAGTTTCTAGTCTACGTATTACGGGGAAAAAGGGCAGTGTTTGTCTATCTGCAATAAAACAGTAATTATGCATAACAAAATATTCTCAAGAGAAAAAGATTTATATTTTGTTGCAGTAAAAGTATTTCTTGAAGATGGCAAAGGAAATTTGTTGATTACAAAAGATATTTTTGGTGATTGGGATTTGCCTGGTGGAAGATTGCGAGAAATAGATTTCAAAGTACCCCTTGAAAAAGTTCTTACGCGAAAGATGAAAGAAGAACTTGGTGCAACTCTAAAATATACCTTAGGCGAGCCAGTTGTTTTCATGAGGCATGAGCGAAATGAAACATTGTTAGATAATAAAAAACAAAAGATGAGGATATTCGCAGTAGGGTATAAGGCGTTGTATAAAAGTGGAAAAATAAAATTAGGCACACAACATGTAGAATACCAATGGGTTGATGTAAAAAAGTTTAAGCCGGAGAAATATTTTACAGGTGGGTGGTTGAAAGGTGTGAGAGAGTATCAGCTTTTGGCAAGAAGTAAAAAGTAAAACGTTAAAAGGCGAGCGTGGCTCGTCTTTTTTGTTACGTGTTATGTGCTACGTGTGTATTGTTTCTCTGTGGTTAACTCCTCTTGACCGTTTATGGAGCTTGGGGTACAATGATGACCGAATATACACTATGACAGACAGAACTTCAAAGACCTCTATAAGGTCAAAAATCAGATGGGGAATCGCAGGTATTATAGCCTTGCTCATTGCATCGGCTATTTTTGTTTCTCCACAATCGTTCAACAACGGAATGAATTGGCTTAATGAAAAAACTAATCTCGGATTGCCTACCGTGCCTGTTCGCGATTTTCGTCTTGGTCTTGATTTACAAGGTGGCGCCCAATTGGTATATGAAGCAGATCTAACTTCGATTGAAGAAAAAGATCATGCTCAGGCAGTAGAAGGTGTGCGCGATGTTATTGAACGACGTGTAAATGGCATGGGAGTTTCAGAACCTCAAGTACAGACAACAAAAGTGGGAGAGTCATATCGTCTGGTGATTGAACTCCCCGGTGTTGCTAATGTTGAACAGGCAATTGCTATGATTGGAGAAACGCCGATTCTAGAGTTTAAAGAAGCAAATACAGAACCTCCTCGCGAATTGACTGCAGATGAACAAAAACAATTAAAAGATTTTAATGCAGATGCAGAAACACGCGCCAAAGCATTTTTAGCGCGCGTACAAAAAGGCGAGACTGTTGAAAATATTGCTAAAGAATTATCAGAAGACGAAGCGAGCAAAAACAATGGGGGGTATATGAATTTTGTAGGTACCCAGACAGTGTATCCAGAATTGTATGCATGGGCACAGGCAGCTCAATCGGGCGAAGTAAGCAAAACACTCGTATCTTCTGTAGAAGGATATAATATTTTGAAAAAAGGTGGCGAGCGCGATGGACAAAAAGAAGTAAAAGCAAGTCATATTCTTATTTGCTACCTTGGCGCGACTGGGTGTAATGAGCCAAAATATAATAAGGAAGAAGCTCTTGCAAAAGCCCAAGAAATATTTAACCAAGCAAATGCTTCAAATTTTGCGCAGTTAGCAAAAGACAATTCAAGTGATACATCTAATAAAGACAAAGGTGGAGATTTAGATTGGTTTTCTGCTGGTATGATGGTGCCTGAATTTGAACAGCCAGTATTTGGTGCGGCAAAAGGAGAGATAGTTGGACCTGTTGAAACTGAATTTGGTTTTCATGTTATTTACAAACAAGATGAACGCACGACCAAAGAATATGAATTATGGCGCGTGCTTGTCCGGACAAAGACAGAGTATGATATTGTACCTCCGCAAGACGAATGGAAAGCAACCGGTCTTTCGGGAAAACAATTAGGACGTTCAGAAGTTGTGAGTGATCCCCAGACAGGTGAGGTCCAAGTTGCTTTGACTTTTGATGATGAAGGTAAAAAATTATTTGCTGAAATCACTGAAAGAAATGTCGGTAAACAAGTTGCTATATTTCTTGATGGCGTTATGTTGAGTGACCCACGCGTGGACGAACCAATTCGCGATGGGCGAGCTGTCATCCGCGGAGGATTTAATTTGGACAGCGCACGTCAGCTCTCACAGCGACTCAATGCAGGCGCATTGCCTATTCCTGTTGAGATCATTTCACAACAATCAATTGGCGCAACACTTGGAACCATATCACTTACCAAGAGCTTGAAAGCAGGAATCCTGGGTGTTGTACTCATCATGATGTTTATGCTTGTGTATTATCGGTTACCTGGATTTTTATCTATTATTTCTCTTACCTTATATATTACGCTTACTCTTGCATTGTTTAAACTAATAGGCGTTACGCTTACTCTTGCAGGTATTGCTGGCTTTATTATGTCTATTGGTATGGCAGTAGATGCAAATGTATTGATTTTTGAGCGCATGAAAGAAGAATTACGAGGTAAAAAGAGCCTCAAAGCATCTGTTGAAGAGGGATTCAAACGTGCATGGACATCTATTCGCGACAGCAACTTGTCTACGCTTATCAGTTGTATTTTGCTTATGTGGTTTGGTACCAGCTTTGTCAAAGGTTTTGCGGTGACGTTGTCTATTGGTGTACTCATGAGTATGTTTACGGCCATTACCATTACCCGCATTATGTTGCGCTTTATCGTACCGTGGTTTTCATATCATGGAAATAGAATGTTTTTAGGTGGTCGTAAGCCAGAAAAAGAATCAAACTAGCATTGTATGATCAATTTTATTGGACAAAGAAAAATCAGCTATATTGTGTCAGGTGCGTTATTTGTAGCAGCTGTGTTTGCTCTTGTAGTGTATGGTCTAAAACCAGGCATGGATTTTACTGGAGGTTCAGTTTTGGAAGTTTCTTTTACTACTGAGCGTCCTGCAGTTCCTGAAGTTCGTGGTTCTGTAGAGTCTGCATTTGGTAATGCAGTAGTACAGACATCGGGAGACACCAACATGATTGTCAAAACTCGTTTTTTGACTGAGGATGAACACCAAAATTTACTTGATCTATTGCGTACGAGTTATGAAAAAGGTGATCAAAAAGTTCTTGAACAAAGATTTGAAACTATTGGTCCTTCGGTTAGTGCAGAACTAAAACAACGTTCAGTCACCGCTATTATTGTGGTCTGTGTGGCAATCATATTGTTTATAGCTTATGCATTTAGGAAAGTATCAAAACCGGTTGCTTCGTGGAAGTACGGCGTGGTTGCCGTTGTTGCTCTTATGCATGATGTCACTATTACCGCCGGTGTTTTTGCCTTTCTGGGAAAATTTATGGGTGTAGAAGTCGATGTAGCGTTTGTGGTTGCGTTGCTTACTATTCTTGGTTATTCAGTCAATGATACTATTGTTGTATTTGATCGTGTTAGAGAAAATCTTATCCGTAGAAGTACAGAACATTTTGATGAAACGGTTAATTACGCGGTTAACGAAACTATGGCACGCTCATTGAATACGACATTGACCACTCTTTTCCCACTTGCGACACTATTCTTTTTGGGTGGGGAGACAATCAAATATTTTTCTCTCGCGTTGTGGATTGGTATTTTCCTTGGCGCATATTCTTCTATATTTGTGGCGAGTCCATTTCTGGTTACATGGCAGAAAATCACATCTCGCCATTAATCCTCTTATACATCATATGCCCCCTTGGGGGCTTTTTTGTTTTGTGCTATAATTAAGTTCATAGCCAATAGTTCTTAGCCAATAGAAAATATGACCTATTGGCTGTGAACTAAGAACTAAGAACTAATTTTATGAGCGATTCCGTCATTCGCCATTTAGTTACCGTCATTGCGGTACTTATTTTGGCTGTTGTTTATTTTGCAGGTTTTGTTTCAGGAACTATTGGCTGGTGGTGGACATTTTTGGGCGTGCTTGTGCTGTACCCGATTATTTTCAAATTGGTCGATGTCTAAAGAGCATATACGAAATACGAAAACTTCGAAAATTCGAAATAATTTAATGAAGTTTTGTATATTTCGTAGCTTTCGTATTTCGTACATTATAAAAAATTTTTGTCTTTCAAATTGACTACTATATATGCAGTTTGGCGCATTCACAATTGACGTGGCACTTATTATCGCATTTCTTGAGCAGTCAACAGCGTTTGAGATTGTTATTCGAGTATTTGCTATTGGCGGGTGGCTTGTTTTGGTTTATCTGTTGTTTTACGCAGGGATTAATCTGTATGCGAAATTACGGGAAAATAAATTTATGCATGATTGGAAATATGTCGTGCTTGCGATAGATATTCCCCAACTCAATGTGCAAACGCCTAAAGCAGTTGAACAAATGTTTGCGCATTTGGCAGGGTCTCTCAATAATCCTGATTTGCGTGAGAAATTTAGAGATGGATTCAAACAGCGTTGTTTTAGTTTTGAGATTGTAAGCATTGGCGGGTATATACAATTTATTGTGTGGACAGAGGTAGCATTCCGTGATCTTATTGAGACAACTATTTATGCACAGTACCCAGAAGCCGAAATAGTAGAAATAGAAGATTATGTCTCTACTGTGCCAGACTCATTTCCGAATGATGATTATGATATCTGGGCAGCGGATTTTGCTTTGGCAGAGAATGATGCATTTCCTATACGTTCATACCGTGAATTTGAGCATAATATTTCAAAGGATACGGTCTTGAAAGATCCAATGGGGACGCTACTAGAAAGTTTCACGCGCATTGGGCATGGAGAACAGATGTGGCTTCAAATTATTGTTGAACCGGTAAACAATCATTGGAAAGAAAAGGCAATTAAACAAGTGAAAGAACTAATAGGAGAAGAAGAAAAACACGGAAAGGGTATTATGGGTCATATTTTGGATAACCCACTTATGAATGAGCTTAAAAAGGGTCTGAGTGAAGTCAATGCTCAGATACTGAGTGGGGGTAATTTTGAAGCAGAAGAAGCTCATGAGGTAAAAAAAGATCCAAACAAACTGAGATATATGACGCCCGGCCAGGTAAAAGTGGTTGAACTTATGGAAGAAAAAATGGCAAAAATTGGATTTAAAACAAAAATTCGTGGTATATATATTGGAAGAAAGGAAGTGTTCAGTCCGACCCGCGGTGTAAATGCGCTTATTGGTGCTATTAATCAGTTCAATATTCCAAGCGCAAATTCAATTGTAAAGAAAGTGCATACAGGGCTCCGCAATGTGGTGAAAGCAAACAGAAGAAAGAGTGTACTTATGAAAGCATACAAAAAACGCAAGATCAAAATTGGCGCAAATCCATATGTCTTGAATATTGAAGAGCTTGCAACTATTTGGCATTTCCCCATGTCTCATGTGAAGACGCCTATGATCCAAAAAGCTGCAGTCAAATCTGCCGAACCCCCTGCGGGATTGCCTGTGGAAGCTATATATGATGCACCTACTTTTGCACCAACTGAAGAAGTGGATACAGCGCCGAAGTTTAAGACTGATACAGGCGAGGAGATTGAGTTTGAGAAGTTTGGATAATTTGAGTTCATAGTAAAAACCACCTTGATAGGGTGGTTTTATTATAATTTTTTAGGTCATGTCTATTTCTGTTGGTCCACGTGGTTGTCCTCCATCTCTTCTTTCCTCCTCAGGTTCGTAACCAGGTGGAGGGGCATCATCAACAGATGGCTGTTGTCGGTGTCTGTCCCATCTTTCTTTTTGTCTTCTTTGCATATCATCAATAATGTGAGCAGGAAGAGAATCAGCTGTATACATTTTATCGCTCATATAGTTTAGTTAGTGAGTAGGTTTTAGATTTTTGTAAAATAAATTCAGCCAAACCAACCAACATACCCACAAAAAATAAATCGCCTAATAAACTGTTGCGGAAAAAGGGGAGTGCCATGTAATAGCTTTGTAAAAGTCCGGAGAAATTCTGTACGTACATAGTTCCAAATGCCCATACTGCCGCATTTGTGGCGAGAAAAAATATAATTGATCCAAAAATCGTTGTACCTAAGACTGTTCTAAATGTCTTGTGTTTTCGTGCCCAGAGTGCGAGGAGGCCTGTAGCAATAAAAGATGCGTATACACTTGCCATGATTTGCCATGAGTAAAATCCAATAATACTATCACTCAAAAACATGGTAGACAAAGGCAGTACAAGCGCCCATTTTCGTGGCAAGTACAATGACCCAAATATCGCTAAAGCTGCCACGGGGCTAAAATTCGCTGGATGTGGCAAAAGTCGTGCACTTATTCCAACAACAATTAACATCAAAATAAATAATGTATGTTTGTTATGTGTTACGTGATATGTGATACGTGATGATTTACTCATATTTCCATTCAATATTATCGTCTGGTTTAATAGCAACTCCCAAATTAGTATCTTCAATTTTAGTATTATTCACATATGCATGCCATTGCTTGCCTTGGGTATTGATGACCCCGAGCATCTCTGTCACGCGCATGTATTCGGTTGTTTCATCAGCCAAGGCGATCTGCTGTCCTGAGTTTTTTAATTCAGTTATGGCTGACCCAAGCGACATCTCCTTTGCGGTTGAGGTTAATTCCATGGCAGTGACATTTGTTGGTGATTTTTTTACATTGAGTGTGTAGGTGTATTCTTTGTCACCTTTGACAAGACTATTGCCACAACCGGTGATAAATAAACTAACCGCTATAATGATTAAACTTAGAGATGAAATTTTATGTTTAAGCATAGTTTTAGTTGAAAGTTATAATGTTCCAAGTTGTAAAGTTATAGAGCTATAAGTTAATAATTTTGGAGTTGGCATTGGTTTTCCAAAACTTTATAACGTTATAACTTTGAACTTTACAACTTCATTATACCATTATCTTTGAGAATTTCAAACCAAGATATACCAAGAGCCCACCGAGCGGTATGCCAGCTCCAAGTATCATTTTTTTGTTTGAAAAAGGGCTTTGGCTGGTATTTTCAGCCTGGATTTTTTCATCCAAAATATTTTCATCAATTACTGGTGTATTGGTATTTTTTTCCTTGTCAATTTGCGCTAGCTCATCCTTCTTTGGTTCCACAACACGTGTTCCAAGAACTGATGCGGGTTTGATTTTAGGCTCTATGTTGGGGACCACAATTTCTTTGGATATTTTTTCAGTGTGCTCTGTCAGTATTTCAATTGTCGTGGTTGGTGTACTTGTCGGAGTTTCTATAATTTTCACTGTTGATGTTGGAGTAGAGGTGGGTATGATTATTTCTAGAATTTGCAGGGTTGTTGTAGCTATATCAATAGTTGTGGTAGGCACTGAAGTTGGAGTTGGAGAAATACCTCCTCCGCCACCATACGTAAATGTCGTGTCTTTAGAAAAGTCAGTTATTTTTGGAGTCAAAATGATTGGCCAAGATTTTTGAAGCAGTGCCGGAACCGCGTGTTTCATGGCAAACCAATCTACCGTACCAGGCGTCCAGGCAGATTCATAAAATCCATCTGTTTTTACATTATTTACTAATGGATGCCATGGGTTTTTACCTGTAGACGTCACAAACCAATCTTGCTGAGTTTCTTGCATCGAGTTGATACCCATAAGCACCCAGCTTGTAGTCATAATATCAGACGATCCATAGCCCCATCCGCCGTCCATTTGTTGAGTTGTCTTCAAATAGTTTTTTGCTTGGGAAAATACGTCATCAGAAATTACAGCTCCTTTTGACTTCGCATATGTCAATGCATTTATGGTCGCACCAGTAATATCATCCCCAGCGACTTTCTGATTTGGGTCCATCCAGTCGGGCCAGGAAAAAGCACCGTTGTCTATTTGCCATGACAGCGTGGTAGAGACAATATCTTGTATAATTGGCTCTGACTGGCTTGTATCAAGCGCAGAAAGTGCAAGTAAAGCAAATACATCATCATTAATCCCATGTAATCCATACATGCCATGTGCATAACAAACGGTATTCATTTTTTCTTTGAGGCCTATAATCGCGAAATCTGTCTGCTCTACACCTGCAGCAAGTAATGCAAGGATATGGCGCGGATAGGTTGCACATGAATTTAAATCGCTTGGATCATCCAAATTATATTTTTTTTCGTAATCCAAAAGAGAGGACGTGCCATTTTTTATGTCATCTGCGTATTGTTCATTGGCGCCAAAAGAAAGTATTGACCAATCAGTAATGGTACCATCCATTATTTTTCCATCTTCGGATTGCTCTGATTCTAGATATGTTAAAAGTTTATCTACGGCTTTCTGTATCTGGCTTTGGCTTATAGTCTCCATGATTATTTGAGGAGTTTCCTCAACCGGTGGAGTGAGTTCTAGCGTTTCTTCTACTTCTGGCTCTAGATTTGGTTCCGGATCAAGTGTTGGTTCAGGTATTTCAGTCGGCTGTTCTTCTTCTGGCAGAGTAGATGGTGTTTCTTCTAATATTATTGGAGTTTCATCAATTTGTTCATCTAAATTTTCTTCTGTAACATCTTCGGCATACACCGGTGTAGATATAGCAGCCAAAGTAATTAATAATATAAGGAAAATTTTGCATTTTGCATTTTTCATTTTGCATTTATTATTCATACTTCCATTCGATTATGTCCCCCTGCTGAATAATATATTGTGAAATGCCCGCGATGGCTGATTTGTTGTTGATGTAATAAATCCAGTATTTGTTTTGCTTGAAATCATTTTTAATCCCATTTATTTCTTCTACAAATTGTCCCATGCCTGGATAATTTTTGGTAGAAAATATAAAGGGTTGTGATGAAACTTGGGAAAGTTCTGCCATCGCATCATAGACGTTTTTGCCTGGGGTGAGGGGATAGATGATGCTGTTGATTTTGAGTTGTGTCTCGGGGATGATTATTTGTGTTGGAGTATCTATGGTTTTTTGTGTACTCGTAACGGGTAACTCATAATTAGAGGTAATTGACGATCGATTATCAGCGTTCGACGGTTGGTTGTTGTTTGTTCTAGTTGCTTGTTGCTCGTTGTTCACTGATGGTTGTGTTATAGTCTTTTGCAAAGAACATCCACTCAATAAGACCAGTAATGAAAACAATAGGAGTAGTTTTTTCATAGTGAGTAATAAAATAAAAAATCTCCCCGAATAGGAAGATTTTTGATGTACGTTTCAAAAAATACAAGTTCCTGCTCGGGATTACTGCGTGACGTTGCCTTTGGCAACCACGCAATAAACCATATCTGAAGATCGGACTGACCCCGAATTTAAATCGGAGAATACCGTTGCGGCACAGTGAGGGACTTGCACCCTCTTCCAGCAGATATAGTGGTGAGTTGTAACTAGATGGAGTGTATCAGTAAATACCCAAGATCGTCAAATTAAGTTTTCCACAGATGTCAGGCAACCATGGCGTAGGCAAGCAAACCAAATGTGATAATCGCTGAAACAAAATCTATTTTTTTGATAGGCTGTTTGAGCATAAGTAATAATCGAAGTGGTAAGTAGGTAATAGCAAGCATAATAATTCCAAAACCGACATCATCGAGCGAGGTCGCATTATTTTGTGCCGTGGCTTTTATGAGTGTTTCGCTTGTTGCGAAAAATAGCAACGTAGCACATGAAGGCAGAAGTTGTGTCACCATATATTCACGTGCAGGCGTTTTCCATTTTTTTTGTTCATGTGACATACCAATCGCAAGCAAAACCCAGGGGAATAACAGAAATAAAACAATAAGTATGCCGAGTCCAGGCATGTTGTGACTGATTATTTTGGTAATTGCTACACCGGGAAATATGAGCCACAAAGAACTGGCAAATGCCAAGATAGTGACAAGAGATTGAAGAGTATGTGTCCAGTTATTTTTTTGTTCGCCAAGTAAACCTCCTGAGCCGTATGTGCGAACTTTTGAATAAAGTCCGCTTCCAAGCGCAATCAAATGCAATAAAGCAACAATATAAAATACAAGTACCAGATTATTTTGTGTAAAATGAGTAAAGTATTCCAACCCAAAAAATATGTACACGATAGTTAGGGCATCAAGAAGTACATGAGTTAAAATTTTTGTTGGCATACCTACAAAAGGTTACGATTTTATATGCAATTGTTTTTTTACAGAGGTTTTCCGATATTTCTCAGCACCAACAAGACCTGGATGTTTCGCTGATTTTTGTAAAATTTTTTTTAACGCCCCTAAATGTAAGTCATCCAGTTTTTTGAAACGAATACAACTCTTGCCCACGCTTACCTTGCCTAGTTTATCCTTGTACTTTTCTGCCAGATACTCACCATCTTCCACGGCACATACATACACACTCATATAATTTTTCTGGCTGGCAAGTGCCACTATGGGCCACTCGATCACATCTCTTTTATAATTTTTATAGGCAAACGAGCCATACCCAAGCATATTATATGCAAAATGGCTTTTTAGTTTTGGTGAGACTTTCTGAATAAAATCGTGCAGAAACAAAATTGTCTCTTTACGTTCTTCTGGTATAGATGCTAAGTATTCTTTTACATTTTTTGCCTTGATGGGCTTGAACATGTTAGACATATTATGATATCTCATTAAGAATTTTAAAAACCTTATATATTATTTAGAATTATATACATTTTAACATTAGAAATATACCAAGTTTTTTTGGAACGAAGGGAAAGAAAAAAAGTGTGTTACTTAAACCATTTTTTCGCATTTGGTCTGCGATGAGGACAACCTGGCCAACAACAAGGTCTTTTTGCCCCCTCAAGGAGTTCTTCAGATAAGCGTTCAATATGCTTATTACGAGTTTCTGGCTTTTTCACAATAGTGACCCAACAAATCCACTCATTGCGAGATAGAGGGGTTAGGCCATTCCATTTGGTAAGCAAATCAGGATTGGAGCTTAAAACCTTCTCTAAATCCTTGGGAACTTTATGAACCACACCCGTAGTGATTTTTATTTTTTTCGTTTTCATATTGATCTCTTATTAACTAAAAGGTGTAGGTATTATATAAGTTTTTTCTTTTTAAATAAATCAAATTTATTCCCCTTTGAAAGCTTGTTATTTTTTCTTGCTTTTGAAAAATATTTTTATTAAATACAGAGGCAATATTATAATTGATGAGATGAAGAAAGAAATGATGAGTGGAAATATGATCTCTAAGCCTTTCCATTTTCCCCAAATACCCGCATTAATCGAACCTTCATAAAAGATCCAAAAGAAAATAGAAATCCACAAAAATATTATTATAGTTGATTCTAAATGTGAGTATAGCTTTCTAAAGTTTGTATTTTTGTTATTTGGCATTTTAATCGTTTAGTCTTATCAACATTATTTCCATAATGTCTATTGTAAGTCATTTGAGAAAAATAAAAAGAAAAAATTTATTTCGTATAACGTCCGCGTATATACGATGTTGCGTTAGCAATATGGGTGGAGCGAAGCGGAACCGCATACACGCTGTTGTGCGATGTAAAAATTTAATTATTTTGCGGTTTCAGAAATACGTCGTTTTTCCAACCATCTTTCTCTAGAAACAGATTACCTGGGCAAGTCGTTGTGGGTTTAATTTCTCTATGACCTAGGATATTACAATTTGGATATTTTTTTATGATTTCATTTGCTGTTCGAAGTGCTTTTTCAGTCGGTCTTTTTTCTTTTAGATCATCAAGAAAACAAATCGCAATACTTCGGCAGTTATAATCCCAATTTCCACAATGCCAACCTGTTTGGTTATCTTGTAGTATATGTTCAAAAGACCCGTCCTGTCTGATTATGTAATGATAAGCAATGAATGTTTGTCTGTTTTTGTAAAAATGGTTTGACCAAATTGGTTGACCAAATTGCTCTTCATCTTTTTTGCTGTAATTTGGTGCATACAAACGAATCAATCCTAGTGCATTAATTGCTGCAATGGGGATGTCTGATGGCGTACTGGTATGGTGTATAACAATTGTATCTATTGGCGAACGATCCTTATCCCAGTTTATTCCAGAATCACCAAGAGCAATTTGGTCTGCTTCTAAAAGTTCACAAACCATTTTTACAAATTCGTTTCTTTTCTCGAGCCATTCTTGCGATTTGTTTTCCTTATTACCATCGTAATCATAAAAAAATTCCTTGAGTTCAGATTGTGTATCCAAATACCATTGAGGGTTGGAAAAAATATTTATGTATCCGGTGAGGTTTGTATATTTGTATCCTTCTTTGAATTTCATGGTAGCAAAATAATTAAATTTTTATTTTGTGCAATGTTCGCCGATATCAGAAGTGGCGCCATTGTTTTAGCACACTCTTTGACTTCACTACCATTCATTGTAAACGCTTTAGACTTACAATTCAAGTACCGGCATATGGGAGAAAAAAATAGTGCTTCCACTAAAATTGAAAAGCACTATTTTTTGAACCTGATATCGGTTGTTATGTGACGTAATAAAAAACCATTACTTAAAATTGTTGTGGTAATTTATTCTGGGTCTACATTGCTAGCCTGTGATTGGAGCTGGTCGCGCTGGGCTTTAGTAAGCGTATCAACATAAGCTTGTAATTCTGCATTTTCTAGTACGGGATTCTCGGTATCCATGCTTCTTAATGCAGCAGCCATTTCGGGAGTAAAAGAAGAAAGTTGTACTTCCGGTAATCCTCGAAATACATTTTCTTGCACTCCTCTATCTGTGCGTGCTGCTGCAGCGGCAGCTTCTGCCTCTAAATTGAATTCGCCCATAGATTTTATGTTAAAAATAAATAAAAGTATCTTAGATAGAAATTACCACAATAATTTTAAGAAGTCAAACATAAATGGTTTTTTATTATGGCACATAACGTATCGCTATATCCGAAGTTTACTAAAGCGTAGCGTAGTAAATTTTGGATATAGCGTGTTATACGCTGTTGTGCTTATTTATTTTTTATATCCAATGTTTCCAATATTTTGACTATTGCTTTTGATTCATCAGAAAAAGAATAGCTAAAAGCCTCAACCAAATTCTCGTTTATTTGCATAAGAGTCATTTTAGGCTTCCCATAGGCGCAAGAATCCGTAAACCGGACGGCTGGGTAATTGTTTATTTTAAATTCTGTCTTATCTGTAACGCAATTGCTCTTATCTTTAAGATAATTGTCTATAGAAGAAAATTTTTCGTTTATATTAATGTTCAAACTATAGGGACCACCTTCTCGCGCATTATACATTTCAGGACTGTAGAAAAAATTTTCTTCGATAACCCAGCTGTCCGGGATATAGCTTGTCGTAAAATCAGCCATCTTCTTTTCTTGAGTAATATTTGGAGTGGGTGATACTTCGTTAATTGTCGATTTTTCGTTGAGAGAATTTGGTTGAGGCCGTTCTTTAGTACATCCGTTTAGAATCAATACTGAGATGACCATCATCGATATTAGTAATGTTTTCATAAGAATATTTTAAAAGATAAATAAGCACAATATCCGAGTATCTGATGTTGCGATAGCAATATGGGTGAAGCGAAGCGAAACCAGATACTCGGTGTTGTACGATGTAAATTATTTTTTTCTGTCCGATTTTATCAAATGTAGGGGGGGAATTTTTTCGTTGGTGGGGAGCAAGAGGGGCAGGGGTGAATTGCGCCTACTCCGTGGTTTACAATTCGTCGTAAACTATTTTCCAAATATCTAACAAGCGATTATACCGAGCAAGCCAAATGTCCGGATTAAAAAGAGTTTTACGCCGTTTATCGTCTTTATCCAAATTAGGTAATACTAAATTTATATCAAATATTCTAATGCCATCAGCTGTAAATCCAACATTCACAGGATGAACCATATCGTGTGGTATCTCATTCATTTTTTCTGGGATTGGACGTGCCAGTTCAATAAATTTTTCAAGTTCCTCTTTTATTTGCGCACATTGTTTTGGAAAGGTTTCTTTTATCTGTTTTGCCCACATTTTTACGATGTTAATAATGTTTTCTGGTATTGGTACGTGAGGGCTATCGTATAGAAAATTTTTTCCAGGATTGCCTCCAGTATGGAGATATTCATGTACCGGCCTTGTACCGCGTAACTTTAAAGCATTGATTTTTGGTTGTAATTCGTAAAGTCGTTTTGCTCCATCGCGATCCGGGTGTTGTCGGTTTTCTTCAGCACCAATAATAAATTGCGTTGGTAATATTATATTTGGTAATTCATCTGAAAAAACGTTTTTTATTTCTTCATAGCGTTTTTTAAGTTTTCGAGCCTTTGTTTCCAAAGAGTATTTTTTTAGTGTTTGAACGATAAAATTTTCATCGATAGCCATTTCGCTTTTTTTGTCGTCTGAAATTAGAGTAAGAACTTCATTGACAGTCGGCCGTCTACCAAATTTGTTAAAGGCGTCTTCAAATGCGTCGATAATCACCCATGTTCCTTTTTTTTCTGCTGTATTTGTATTTACTTCTTTGTCCGCTTCAAATAGTTCATTCCAATTGGGTGAGTATTCTTCAGATTGATATTGTTTTAAGATATATCCGCCAGGAATTTTTTCACGTATTTCTTTTGGTATATTTTTTAGATCTGCCACAACTACAAAATTTCCATGGTAAAAATGTTTTTCATCATTTTCCGGATCGGTGTAACCAGCTTCAAGTTTTATCTCAGGTTTTAAAAATGTAGGCCGAGAAAAGTTATTTTCTGTCATAAGTTTATTTATACCATTATTACCCCTCGTCAACAATCACAAAAATTCACCCCCTTCCATTAAAATTGAAAAATCGGACAGGAAAAAATAATTTATTTCGTCTAACGTATCGGCATATCTGATGTTTGCCGTAGCGTAGCGAAGGCAAATATGGATGGAGGCTTTTGTATAAAAGCCGTAACCAGATATGCCGTGTTAGCTGATGTATTCCTTTTCTTTTCCGATGATAGTTGGTTGTTTTAAAAAATTTTCAAATTTCTTTTTCCGTTTTGGGCGAAGGGCAGAGGGGAATTAAAGGGGTGAATGCCCGTAGCCCAAAACACCTTATTGTATTTTTTCTATTTTACCATTACTACCGTCGATTTGCACGGAATTGCCTAATTTTAAAATACTATTTGATAATGAAAATCCAGTTATAACTGGGATGTTATTTTCACGAGCTACGATTGCTAAATGCGATAATAAACCTCCATTTTCTGAAACAATTCCTGAAATCCTGTCAAAATATTTTGTTAAGTTCGGCGATAATATTTCAGTATACAAAATAATTTTTGAGTCATCTGATTTTTCCGAATCTAGGTATTCGTGATTTTGCAAAATACCTTGCGTTAATCCTGCGGAAACGCCTAAAATTCCTGTTCTCTTTTGGATAAATGATGAAGTAATTGAGTTTGGCAGCTTATAATCATTGTATTGGTCGTAAATATTTTTTCTTTTTTTACAAACTATTTTATCAGCCCGATCATTAATAACTTCATTGATACTGGTAAAATAAATATTCTGTAAGTCGTTAAATCCTTGATTTTTCGCATAACTTAATAAAAAGTTCCTTATTGCGTTTATGTTTTTGATCGTCAAACACCTCCCTAATTCTCTTAAACGATTATAGATTATAGCTTCCTTAATTTTGTCTTGAAGTATTTTTTTCTTGAAATCGGATATTTTTTTCCACCATTGCGATACTTTGTCGCTTGATTGCCTCTCAGTTTTTTCAGTAGCTGAAAAATTTGATTCATCAGCAATTTCTAAAGAATTACCCTTTAAATTTTGAGGTGATGAGACTTTATATTTATTTAAATCAATAAAAACACTGCTTTCATTTAAAATATCTGGTAATTTTACGACTTCATTTTTAAGCAGAGAATTTAGTTTTTTTATAGCTAAGCCTGATAAGAGGTTGGTTTCAAAAATTAATTTATAATCCTCTAAAAAAACTTTTAACGCTGTTTGATAATTTTTGCCTTGATTAGTTGTTTCAATTCTTGTTTTTAAATCTTGAAATATTTTCTCGTAGCCATTCGTTCTAATTTTATTTAGAAAGAAAAGATTTTTTATCGTTGGAATCATTTGGGAATAGTAGCTGAATTTGGGAACAAAATTTTGATTTTGCAAATAACTATAACATGGAAGCAATCCTTGGATTTCTCTTTCTTTATCTACGAAAAGCTCATTTCCTATAATTTTCAAAAAGTTTGTATCGGTAAAATTAACGCCGTACTTTTTATAAACCCTGCTTACTGGTCCATTTTGAGAGTAAATAGTCTTCAAAAGACTTAGAGTAAATTCTGTCGGTCGTGGTGCAATTTCTGAAATTTCTGTTTTTTCAAAAAAATATTCTTCTCTTTCCGATAATTGTTTTTCTAAAAAATTTATTTGCTCGTATTGTTTGCTGGTAATTGTTGTTATTGGCCTTGTTTGTAGCAAATAAAATTTGTTGTCTTTAATACACCACTCAATGTCTTGCGGAAATTTACTTTTGTTTTCGATTTCTTTGAATTTTTTAATTACTCGGTTTGTTAAAAATTGTTTGGGCAATTTAATGTCTTGTTCGTTCCAATAAAAAGAGGTTTTTTCTGGTTTTATTTCTCCGCTTACTATTTTTTCTCCTTCGCAAAATCCGTATTCAATTATCATTTCTCTACTACCATGTGGATTTCGCGTAAAAGTAACTCCCGAAATATCGGGTGCAATATATTCCTGAATAATTATTGAAAATTTATCAAGTTCATCGTGAAGAAAATCGTTTGCCTGCTTTAACACCTCGCCTATTCCTCCAATTAGCTCGTTGCTGGATAAGTTTAGTTTAGTGTTGAATTGGCCGGCGAATGACCTGTTCTCACCGTCTTCAATTAAAGCGCTTGATCTCACTGCATATTTTTTGCATTGCAAAATTCTTATTGCTTCTTGGGCTATTTCTTTTTTCAGATTTTCATCTGAGTATAAATTGCTAGAGATGTGCGAAGGTATTGCAATAAATTTTGGAACATGGAAACCCCAATCTACGAGCTTTTGTAGATTAAGCGTCTTATTACCTAAATATTTTTTATTTTGGTCAATCTCTTGAGATTGAATGACGTTATTTTTCATATTCCCAAGGTTTGTTATATCTGCCTAAAAATTGATGTCCACGTCTTTCCAGTTCAACACCCGTAATTTTAGCATCAAAACAATTAACGTATCCGTCGCATACTGTAATAACCTTGCTATTCACTGGAACTTGGCTAAATGTCTTTTCAAGATTGATAGTTGGAGTGTACATAATTGGAATATTGACGCTTCCTGCTATATTTGACTGATTGAATTTATACGGTTCTCTCGTATCAACAAGAACCACACCCTCTGTTACTTTCTTTTTAACATCATCCGTACTAAAAACGATTTGATATTTTGGATCTGTATATTTTTCCCCGAATTTGATTTCTCCGATCCATTTTCCGCCAAATTCAACCCAGCCGTTAGCGCCATTCTCCAAATAAGAAGACACAATTTTTTTGGTTCTCAAAAATTCGGCTACTTCTTTGCCTCGAATTCCAGACCAACAAATTACATAAACAGGCTTATCTTTTGGTAATTCGATCCAACGACCTGCTTTTAAGTCCGCAAAGCGAATATGTAAACTTCCGGGGAAATAGCCATTTTCGTATTCAATATCTTCTCTTGCGTCTAAAACAATATAATCACTTTGCTGGCTGTCTGTGATATTTTTAAAATCTTGATTTGTAACAAGTATGTTTGTGTTTTCATTTTTCGTAAAAAAATCATACTCTTGGGCAGTTTTATTTTCATCAACAGAAATATTTTGATTATTAATCAACCCTTGAGCCAAAATTTTAACTTCCGATTTCTCAACTCTTACTGGTATTTCACTTTGTAAAGTTAAGGTCATCAAAACGCCATATCTTGTGAATGTGCCGTCCTCGTATAAAGTTAATTCTATGGATGATTTTTTTTCATCAATTCGAACCAATTTATCTAATGTTATTTTAGATGTTTTTAGATACCAACCCTTAAAGGTCTCAAAGCTAACAGTTTTTTTAGACATCTCATAGGCTTGCTCTAAATTGCCGTTAGCGATATTTCCGTAGTATTCACTAATAAATCTTGCGGCGTTATCAGTTACATTTACACTGGAGATAAATTTTTTAGCAGATGTATCGATGTTCTTGTTACTTTCAGTGCCGATATTTAATTGGTCATTTGCGTCTTCGTTTATGCCTTCTTCTCCAAATTTCCCAGGACCGTTTGGATTATATCCATTTTTAACTTCTTCGCCGTCGGAATATCCATCGCCGTCTGTATCAGGATTATTAAGATCAGTGCCGAAATTTGTTTCTTCAAGATCGGTTAATCCGTCATTATCATAATCTAAATTGGCATTTTGAGTATTTTGGTTTGTACTATATTGTTGGCTTTCTTTGAGCCACTTTTGATATTCAGCTTTTTGTTTGTATGTTGCGTAAAAATAAGATGAGGTAAGAGATACTGCTATAATTCCAATGATAGTTAGGCTTAGAATTATTTTTTTATGTTTAAGTGCATAATATCTTGTCTTGAAAAACTGAAAAAATGTTCCAAGAATGGCAGTAAAAAATATTGCAATTATCGAAAAGAATTGAGCTATCTGTGTTCCGATATTAAAAATAAAATCCGGCGGAATTACTGCATGGGCGGCTTCGGGGAAAATAAAAAAATGACCGATAAGCAGAAACACTGATAATTTTATGATTTTTTTGTTCATGTGGTTATTGTATTAGTTTTCCCCTTATAAATAAATCGTTTTCGTAGCGGAGCGGAGAAAACACCTTTTTCCCCTCTTTAATTAATGAAAAAGAAATTTTAAAATTTTTTAAAACAATTGGGCGATAGCCCAAAAAAGAAAAGGAATATTTCGCCTAACTACCTTTATGCCAACTTTTGGCATAAAAGGCTTAGTTATGCTATAATTTTTGTGAATTTTTGCTTATACCCCAGTAGGGTATAGGTTGATGATATTTTATCACTAAGTATGTTGGAAAACAATACTTTTTCCAATTTAGAAAGAGAATTGAGGATCCGTAACTATAGTCGAAGCACTATTGATTCTTATGTTCATTATAATGAAGAGTTGTTGCGGTTTTGCCAGAAAGATCCGCGAGAAGCTAATACCGAGGACATTAAAAATTATTTAGATTATTTGGGACAAAAAGTTTCTTCTAGTACCGTTGCAGTAGCTTACAACGCTCTTCATTTTTATTATGGCCAGATTTGGAAAAGAAATTTTTTTTTACATATCAAGCAACCTAAGAAAAATAAGTATTTACCCGTTGTTTTATCAAAAGAAGAAGTGAATAAAATGATAGAGGTGACTACCAACCCCAAACATAATTGTATCATCAGTTTATTGTATGGTACCGGAGTGCGCGTAAGTGAACTGACACATATCAAGATGTGTGATATTGATATAGATAGAAAAATGTTGAGGGTGTTTCAAGGTAAGGGTAAGAAAGATAGGCTGGTTGTATTGCCTAGAAAATTGTTATCTATTTTGGAAGTCCAAGCTGGGTTGAAAAATAAAGATGACTTTCTTTTTACCAATGGAAGAGGAGAAAGGCTGACTGAGGCGACAATACAAAAAATTGTCTCGCAGGCGGCGCAAAAAGCTGGTTTGAGAAAAAAAGTCTCTCCCCACACTTTGCGCCATAGTTTTGCTACTCATTTGCTTGAAAACGGGACAGATATCAGGTATATTCAAGAACTATTGGGTCATGCGAAGTTGCAAACGACACAGATTTATACGCATGTGGCGAGGAATAATTTAGCAGAAATAAAAAGTCCGCTTGATATATGACATGGATTGAAAACAAACCAATCATTGCTCTCGCGCCTATGGCTGACTATACAGATCAGCCGTTTTCGATATTATGTAGAGAGGTACAAGAATTAAGGAAAAAGGAAAAAGGAATACATAAAGAATTTATAATTTTTAGAGAAATGGTTAGTGCAGAGGCGATTGTGCGTGGCAATGAAAAGACATTAAACATGTGCAAGTTTGAAGAAATTGAGAGGTCGATTGTGTTACAGTTGTTTGGAAGTAAGCCGGAGGTGATTGTAGAAGCGGCTCGTATTATTACAGAGAAATTTTTTAATCCAAAAATGGAATCCTTCGAAAGACCCTTCTCTCCGCTCCGCTCCGCTCGGGATGAATTTGGGGTAGACATCAATATGGGTTGCCCTGTTCCGAAAATAGCTGGAAAGGCTGATTCTGGCGCTGCGCTTATGAAAGACCACAATAGGGCGGTAGAGATAGTAAAAGCCCTCAAAAACGCCAATTTGGGGGTTCCTATAAGTGTTAAAACCCGTCTTGGATGGTCTAAAGAAGGTGAAATACTGGAATTTGCGCAAAAGCTAGAACAGGCTGGTGTTGATGCTCTTTCGATCCACGGAAGGACAAAAGTCCAGGGCTATAGTGGAAAGGCAAACTGGGAGATGATAGGGGAGGCGAAGAAGTGTGTTAAAATACCCGTGATAGCGAATGGAGATATTACTTCGCCTGAAGATATTGAGCGATGTTTAGAGACGACCGGAGCAGATGGAGTAATGATTGGACGAGGAGCCTTGGGGAACCCCTGGTTGTTATCGTCGATTGCTAATCATCGATCACTAATTTCGTTGCAAGAAAGAAAAGATGTGATATTACGTCATGCTCAACTTCAAATTCAGCACTATGGGGAAAGGGGAATAGTAGGACTGCGGAAACATTTAGCTTTTTATTTTAAAGGGTTGGAAGGAATGAAAGAGATTCGGAGTAAATTGGTACGAGTGAATACAATTGAAGAAATAGAAGAAATAGTGGAAGAAATATAGAAATTAAAAGGAAATTGATAAAAAATTTAAAATCCACCTCATGTGGGGTGGATTTTTATAATAGGGGAGTAAGTTGTTTTTTTATCTTCTCTATGTCACCAGGTTCAAGTTTGAATATCGTAGATTTTTCTTCAAGTCTAGCGTTGGGGCAATACCATACATTTCCATCTTCAAATTCAATTAAAATCGGACCACCTTTTTGTTCCCAGTCATCCGATGACAGCGAATGATAATAGCGTACTTGTGTATGGTCCTTGCTAAAAACTCCCGGTTCGCCATTAAATTCTGTCTTCGTAGGAAATTGAAAAGTCTTTGAATTTTCAAAAGAAAATAGTTTTGCAAGTTCCGCTATTTGTGATTGATTTCTATCGGGAAATAAAAGTCTAAGGCGTTGTTCATTTCTTACACGTCCCAAACTATCCCTGAATGATAACAAGGCATCTACTGTTGCATTACCGCTCGTCTCTACCATAAAATCGAAGTTTAATTATTCTTATAAAAAATTCAATTATATCTTTTTTACTTAATTTGGATTTTCCTTCCCTTCTATCTCTAAATATAACAGGGATTTCAGTGATGGTAAAGCCGGCTTTTTGGGTAAGATATAAAAGTTCTTCTTGAAAGGCATAGCCATTACTTTTTATTGAATCTAGACCAATCGAAAGCAAGACATCACGCTTGAAACAGCGAAATCCAGCAGTCACGTCTCGCACCTTGAGTCCAAGTAAAAACCGCGAGAACCACATAGCTCCATTGCTCTCAAAAGTACGAAACCAACCCCAGCCAGTGATTTTTCCTCCCTCAACCTTACGCGAGCCAATGACCAAATCTGCGTCTTGAACTGCTCTGAGCATACGCGGGATATCAAGAGGGTCGTGTGAAAAGTCCGCATCCATTTCAAAAATATAGTCAGCCCCGAGCTCTAACGCCTTTTTAAAACCAGCAATATACGCGGACCCCAAACCCAGTTTTCCTTTGCGTCTTAATATGTGAAGATTGAAGATTGAAGATTGAAGATTATATATCACTTGGGCTGTGCCGTCAGGAGAATTATCATCAACGACTAAGAGTTCCAGTCCATCAATTTTTAAATCAAAAATTTTTTTGATTAATTTTTCAATATTTTCTTTTTCGTTGTATGTGGGGATGACGATAACTATTTTCATAACATCATCTTTTGTTTTGCAATAGTGATGACATTCTGTAGCAAAAGTGCGACCGTGATGGGACCCACACCACCCGGGGTAGGTGTTATGGCTGAAGCCTTTTTTGAAACATTTTTAAAGTCTACATCACCATACATCTTTCCTTTTTCAAATACAATGCCAGTGTCAATGACAATTGCATCTTTTTTTACCATATCAGCCGTGAGCAAATCTTTTTTCCCAACTGCAGTTACTATAATGTCTGCATGCAAACATTTTTCTTTGATATTTTTGGTACATTTATTGCAGAGCGTTACCGTGGCTTGCATATTGGATAGCATAATAGATAAAGGTTTGCCCACAAGTGCACCAGCGCCAATGATAGTAATATTTTTTCCTTTTGGATCAATGTGAAGTTCATCCAAAATAGCACAGACCGCTGTGGGGGTTGGGGGAGTGATATAAGAAGTATTCATGACTAATTTTCCCAATTGTGCGTCAGTAAGGCAGTCAACATCAAGCTCTGGCTTAATTGCGTTTAATACACCAGTTGTGTAGAGCGGTTCAGGAAGAGGCAGTTGGACAATAAGCCCATTGAGTTTTTTATCTTTTTGGATGTTTACAATATTCTTAATTAATACATCTTTGGAAATGTCTGCAGGAAAATGGTGCAAGGCAAAATCAATGCCGACTTTTTCGGCCGCCTCCCGTTTGCGTCTAATATATGTTTTTGAAGGTTTATTTTTTCCCACAAAAACAACCGCAAGCTTTGGTTGTATGCCTTGTTTTTTGAGCTGTGCAACGTGGCGGGAAAGTTTTTTGAGGATTTTTTCCGCAATTGCCTTTCCATCAATAATTCTAGTTTTCATGAAATTTATTTTAATAACTCCACAAGTATACCTGTATATAGGCAATTTTTCAAGTTATATGCACTGTATTGACATAAATCGGTATAGTTTGTATACTATTTGCTGTTATATTCGTCGGTAGCTCAGCGGTAGAGCAGTTGGCTGTAGAACACAGTCTTTGCTATAATATGTTATTATGGTAAAAGACAAAAGAATATACCGTGTCCGTGCCAAGTATCTCATTCAAGCTGTTGATAAACGGAGAAGAAAAATCCGAGCAATGGCTGTTGAGTACAAAGGCGGCAAATGCATGATATGTGGTTATCATAAATGCCTAGAAGCATTTGATTTCCATCATCTTGACGCTAAGCAAAAAGAGTTTGGCATATCCAAAGATGGATTGACTAGGGCTTGGTCAAGAGTAGTAAAAGAGTTAGACAAATGCGTAATGCTTTGTGCTAATTGTCACCGTGAGGTTCATGCAGGTATAGTGCAGCTTTCCCAAGAAATTGGGATTGAAAAATAGGGTGAATTCAGGGGAGCCCCGTCATGGCGGGGTAATCCTGAGCCAATCCTTCGCTGGGATGCTACATATGTGTAGTTTTAGCGAAGGCAGGTGCAGAGACTAGTTGGTGAGTCCCAGCAATAATCCAACACAAGCGCCCTATCACCTAGGAAAGGTGAATGAGATAGTCCACGCTATTGCGTAAGCAGTAGATAAGTGTAACCAATTGGTCGCCGGTTCGAATCCGGCCCGACGAGCTCGCAAAAAACCTTTATAAAGGTTTTTTGTTTTCATGAACAAAAACAGAATTTTCTTTGACAATGAGTTTGGTTTATGAGATTATTTGTACTCAAATTATTTTATATTATATGAATGAAGAAGTGATTTTGAGATTTGATAATGTCACATTTGAATATGCTGATAAAAAACCAGTTTTAGACGAGGTTTGTTTTAGTATACGTACCGGAGCAAAGATAACCTTGATGGGGCAAAATGGTGCAGGAAAAAGTACAATATTCAAATTGACAAAAGGTGATCTAAAACCTACGCAAGGTAATGTATATGTTTCAAACAATGCGACTATCGCCACAGCCAAGCAGGTGATTGCCAAGGAAGATATGGCGCTAACGGTCGAAGAATATTTTGAAAAAGCATTTGAGAGTGTTCCGGGTAATATCAAAAGTCAGATAAGTAAAGTAATGGAAGCAGTAAATGTGGCTGTCCCACTTGATAGAAAAGTAGGGGATTTATCCGGCGGTCAGCAAGCCAGAATTTTGTTGGCTTTTGCGTTGATACAAAATCCTGACATCTTACTGTTGGATGAACCAACAAATAATTTGGATAAAGATGGCATTGACCATCTGATACAATTTCTCGTCATGTATGAAAAGACGGTAATTGTCATTTCTCATGATGCGGATTTTTTGAATTGTTTTACCGAGGGGGTTATTTATCTTGACGTATTTACCAAAAAAATTGAAACATACGTAGGCGATTATTATTCAGTAGTGGAAGAAATCTCAACGAGAATAGAGCGAGAAATAAAGAAAAATGCTCAATTGAAAAAAGAAATACAGGATAACAAGGACAAGGTCAATTTTTTTTCTAACAAAGGTGGTAAGATGCGCAGACTCGCAAGTAAACTAAAAGAAGAGATTGAAGAGCTTGAGGAAAATAAAGTAGATGTCAGACGTGAAGATAAAACGATTAGAGAATTCACCATCCCTGCTCAGGGTATTATTGGCAATGTCGTAACTATCTCATCAGTAAAAATAATCAAAGATCACGAACCAATACTCAAAGAAGTTGATATCGTATTGCGTCAGCGAGATAGACTTTTGATTTCCGGACCAAATGGTATCGGCAAGAGCACGTTGTTGCGTTCGTTGGTACAGGGAAACGCTGAAGGGGCACTGATTTTGAAAGATACGCGGGTGGGGTATTATAGCCAGGATTTTGCCACATTGGATTATAGCCAAACAGTATTTGATTCATTGAAAAGCGTATTAGCAGAAGGGATAGATATCCAAGAAATGCGTGCCGTTGCCGCAGGTTTTTTGCTCACCGGTGAATATATGGGTCTTACAATTTCTCATTTGTCCGAAGGCCAAAAAGGTCTACTCTCTTTTGCGCGGCTCGTGCTTATGAGACCAGGACTTCTCGTGTTTGACGAACCAACTAACCACATTAATTTTCGCCATATACCCATTATCGCGCAGGCAATAAATAAGTATGAGGGTGCAATAATTCTTATTAGCCATATGCCCGACTTTGTAAAACAAATTAGATTTGATGAACAGTTGGATTTAAGTCGGTTATAAAAATCGTCGAATAGACGATTTTTTACATAAATGGTGTATAAAAGAGGCTCAATATGTGGTAAAATAAAATTATAAAGTCAGTATGTCTAATATTAGTATCGAAATCTTTCTTATAATTGCTCTCATTATCTTGAATGGCTATTTTTCTATGTCCGAAATAGCATTGCTTAGTGTCAAAAAAAGTAGACTTAAACTTCTCTCAAAACAAGGAAACAAAAAGGCGCAAAATGCTCTTTTTTTAACCCGGAAATCTTCGGAAATGCTTTCAGCAATACAAATTGGTATTACCACGATCGGTATTTTGGCAGGTGCATTTGGCGGGGCAACTGTTGCCGAGCATGTAGAGACATACTTAATGCGATTTCCCTTTGTTTCTCCATATAGCGGCGCAATCAGCGTAACTATCGTGGTCATTATAATTACCTACTTGTCATTAGTAATTGGTGAACTGGTACCAAAACAAATGGCGTTATCAAATCCAGAAAAAAGGTCTTTAAAAGTTGCTGGCACCATAAAAATAGTAATGAACATTTTTACTCCTCTAGTAAAATTGCTTAGCGTATCAACGAATGGATTACTTAAAGTATTTCGCATCACTCCTACTTCTGAACAAATGGTTACTGAAGAGGAAATAAAACTGCTCATAGCGGAAGGCGCGGAGAGTGGTATATTTGAACGATCGGAACAAAAAATGGTGGAGAGCATATTCCATTTAGGAAATCGGCCCATAAAGGATTTTATGACACCAAGCAAAGAGGTCGTGTGGCTGGATATACACGATCCAATTGACGTCGTGAGAAAAAAAATTATTGGCAGTGATCGGTCTGTTTTTCCTGTTTGTGATGGAGATATAGACAACAATATTGGGGCGATTGAAGCGAAGGATGTTCTAAGTCACTTGTTTGACAAGGGTTTGGAACATATGGATTTAAAATCCCTGATACAGCCAGTTATGCGTATTCATGCAGATGTGCCATCACTTGTAGCTATAGAACGTCTCAAAAGGTCGTCAATCAGTATCGTGCTCATTACTGATAAAACAACAGCTAACGTGGTAGGTATTATTAGTTTTCATGATATTTTAGAAGAAATTGTTGGGGAATTTAAGCACAGTAATGAGTAGGTAGGTAGGGCCAACAAAAATGTGTATTCCAAAGAAAAAACTGCCGTATAGGGTAGTTTTTTTATCCACATCTATAATTGCAAATGATTCGCAATTGTGTTAAGGTGTACATATATGAAAGATTTTGCAAATATATTAGAACACGCAGGATACAAAATGACGAAGCCACGCAGTGCTATACTTCAGTTTTTATCCAACCACCATACATCGTTGTCAGCGCAGGACATGCACAAGAATATAAAAGGAGTTGATCAGGCGTCTGTGTATCGAACACTCAATGTATTTGAAGAATTACATATGGTACATGTAGAGTTGTTTGGAAAAGAAAAAAAATATTGTCTCGCAGATGAACCTCACCATCATATTATATGCAAAAAATGTGGATATATGGAAAAAATTAAATGTACTCATTCATTTAAAAATGTTAAACATTTTAAACATGTGTATCATCAACTAACATTAACCGGAGTTTGTAATCAGTGCAACTCATAATTATTATTACATATATGGATATTCTAATTAATTCTATCATTGCCACACTTGCCGTCAGCGCAATTTCATTTATTGGTGTTATTACACTAGCCATAAAACATGAGATACTGCACAAAATTGTTTTTTATCTTGTGGCGATTTCGGCCGGTTCTCTTATGGGCAGTGCATTTTTGCATCTCATTCCCGAAGCAGTTGAAAGTGTTGAAGGAGGAGCCAACAGTGACGTAATATTTGTTGCAGTACTCTTTGGGTTTGCATTATTTTTTATTTTGGAGCGTGTATTGCACTGGCATCATTGTCACAAACATGGTGGGGAATGTAGTGTACACCCATTTACGTATCTCAATATCATTGGTGATGGTTTTCATAACTTTATAGATGGCATGGTCATCGCAGCCGCTTTTTCACTTAGTACCACGCTTGGCATAGCCACCACTATCGGCGTCATCATTCATGAGATTCCACAAGAAATATCTGATTTCGGCGTTCTTATTTATGGTGGATTTAGCAAATTAAAGGCGCTGGTTTATAATTTTTTCTCAGCAACGCTTGCAATTTTGGGGGCGTTAGCTGGCGTGGCACTTGGCCAGATGACTCATGGATTTATGCCATTTTTGGTTGCATTGACTGCTGGAGGATTTATCTACGTATCGGCGTCTGATCTCATCCCTGAACTCCACAAAGAATCCAAATTTGGCAAGTCACTCATTGCGTTTATCTGTTTTTTTGTAGGAGTGGCTCTTATGTTTGTTCTAAAAATAGGAGATACCCATTAATTTTATATTCAAAAAATAGGCAGCATGCCTATTTTTTTAATATCGGAGTTTTATTTACGACGCAGGTGAGCGAAATGGCAGCCCAAGCTGACATTTCCGAGCCGAGGAGTAACTACAGGATCAATACCTCATAGCCCTGCCTGCCGGCAGGCAGGTTGATTCGAGGATCCTTTATTGGATTTGTAAAATTTTGTAGTCTATTGTAGAAGTTTTTAATTTTACTGATACCACATCACCCACACGATGTCCTATCAGTGAGGAACCCATGGGTGAATTGTGAGAAATAACGCCCTTGCCTGGATTTGTCTCAGAAGATCCGAGTATAAGGAATTTTTTTGTTTTGTTATCATCACAAAGTACCGTTACTTCTGTCCCTATTTCGACGGTAGTGGTACTTTTGTGTGCAGGAATGATGCTTGCGTTAGTCGTCTTGTTTTCCAGAAAAAGAATCGTGTGGTTAATAGTTCTCAGTCGAGCTTTGGCATTTTGATACCCTGCATTTTCTGAGAAATCTCCTGTTTCAGCCAAACGGGCAACCTCTTCTGCTGCTTGTGGCCGAAGTATTTTTTTCAAATGAGCAAGTTTTTTTTCAATTTCATCAAATTTTTTTTGTGTCATGAGGTTGTCTTGCTTCATCTGGCTAAATTTTCCTGGTTTTCTGTAGGGTAATTGCATATGCATTATAGTAGCATGTTTTTTATTGAAAAAAAAGGCCCGCAATGTTACACTTATGGCCATATGGATAGAAAAAAAAGGTTATATATCCCCGAATCAGAACTGCGCATCACGTTTGCGCGATCTTCTGGCGCTGGAGGACAGAATGTAAATAAGACTTCCACGAAAGTTATTATTCATTGGAATGTGGGCGCGTCTGCCGTGTTGCTTGATGAACAAAGACAACGTATACGAGTTGTATTGCGTAATAGATTGAACAGTGAAGATGAGATTGTGGTCATGTCAGAAGAAGAACGATCCCAGATTCAAAATCGGGAAATAGCTACCGTGCGTTTGCAAAAGTTGGTGAATGAAGCGCTGTATATACCAAAAAAGCGCAAGCCAACACGGCCTACCTATGCTTCTAAATTAAAAAGACTTACGACTAAAAAAATACGTTCAGATGTCAAAAAATACCGTAAAAAAAATTTTGATGAATAGAAAAAGTAACTTCACTGAGTGAAGTTACTTTTTTATATACGGTGAGCATATACCCCCACGTCAATTTTAATTTGTGTCGTATATATAGTTTTTGATTCATTCGTACATTTTTGTCAAGGATATTTGGCACATGTAATCTGTCCACAGGGGTTGACGGCAAAAGGTGTCGCGTTATACGATAAAACTATATGCACACAACGTTTGTTTGCACGCTCATAGCGTAAGCATACGCGGGAGGATATTTGTGTTTAATTGTGCTGATTTTGTTGATCCGACAAAAAATCATTTTAAACTCCCAAAAGGGAGTTTTTATATATTTCTGTATGGAAAGGAAAAATTTGTTTTTTGCCACGGTGGTAGCGGTATGTTCCACACTATGTATGGTATGTATGCACATATGGTTAATTGAAAGTACCTATAATGGCTATGCTGTTGAGAATAAAAAAATAAACTGGGAACATATAGAAAGTGGGTACACCCTGCACACCACCCACCCTGTGTTTGCCATGAGACCTTTGACAAACAATTTTGTCTACGGTTTTCACGTCTTATTTGACATTCCTATAGGAAGCGCGATCATTATTGTTCACGCATTTTTTTTAATGGCAGATGGCCTTCTATTATATATATTAGTTCGTGTACTTCGTTTTTCGCATGGTGCTGGTATATGGAGTTTGTTGTTATTTTATCTTACGTTTAGTATCGTGTTTGCATTTGCAACCAACATGCATACCTACGATGAACCAGTACAATATGCACTTTTGTTTACCACTCTTATTTTTTTATTTCAAAAAAGATATAGGTTGTTTTCTCTTAGTTTATTTTTATCCGCAGTTGCGCGAGAAACGAGTCTGATTCTCATACCTGGTTTATGTTTTTTAGCGTATACTTCTCGCGACCTTGCGCTTCGTCCCGTACTTGTCAGTATAACCATAGCTAGTATGCTGTATGGTGCATATTATATAGGCTATGGCAGTTTAATTAATGGTATTGGTGGTAGCGTGGACTATTTACAAGAAGAACGTTTTTTTGAGTGGCATTACAATTTCCAAAGCATACAATACACAAAAGAAAGTATTATTATGCCTTTCCTTGTGTTGTTTCCTTGGATAATTATTCTTTTTGAGTACGTTCGATTAAAATCAAAACGTGATGTACATATAAAATTTTTTCTCTGGGCTTCCATCCTGACGGTAGGTATTAATACACCTCTTACCCTATATACCGCGCGTTCGCAGGAAGCACGAATTTTTGCTTTGCCTCTGATATTTGTATGGCCAATACTCGGTTACATCATACATAGTTTTTTTGTGGAATTAAAAGCCAAAATAATAAACCTTTTATCGTATAAAATGGCTGCAGTCGTGGTACTATTGTTTATTATAGCTGGATATATTTCTTTTGTTTTTTTTGACCCCACGATAGAAGAAGGAATTACCCGATATGCCTACCAGGCCTATATGTTTGCTGTTCTCATGATTTTTATTATATATATTGCGCTAGTGAAGATGATAAAAAGAAATAAACTTATTCAATAAAATTAAAATTATGGACAAACAACCAAGTTTAAAATTGGAAAAAAAGCGCTCACTTCATTCAAATGAAAGGACGTTTTTATCCTATGTACGGACCAGTATGTCTGTTCTTGTCTTAGCCGTAGCTCTTTTTAAATTCTTTGAAACAAGGCTCATAATATATATAGGATGGTTTGTCCTTGTTGGAGGTATAGTGATACTTCTTATAGGAGTATATAGGTACTATCAAGAAAAAAGAGATATAGGAGAAGATTTGGAATAGATCCTTTATTATTTTTGTATTTTAGTCTAAACTAAGAGGTAGTTTGAAATATTTTTAAGGTCGCAGTTGTATACTGTATATATGCCGTCTCAAGAAAATTTGACCGACGAAGAGCTGATAGCCATAATTCGACAAAACGATAAAGAATTATACAGCGAGATTATCAGGCGCTATCAGACAAAACTCTCCCATTATTTGAGAAAATTTATTCGTAGGGACGATGAACTTGAAGATGTACTTCAAGATGTTTTTATTAAAGCATATAGGAATCTCAATGATTTTAATGTTCATAAAAGATTTTCTCCGTGGATATACCGCATTGCACACAACGAAGCTTTGAACATGATAAAAAAATATCGCAAAGAAGTAGTTTCTATCGATGAAAGTGAATGGGAAATTATTGATCAAAATATTGATTTGGGCAAATCAGTCGATGCATCGCTTACTAAGACAGTTGTCGAACAGGCGTTGACTGCTATGAAAGATAAATATCGTGAGCCAATTATCTTGTACTTTTTTGAACAAAAGAGCTACGAAGAAATAAGTGATATCCTGCGTATTCCGCGCAATACGGTAGGTACCCTGATTATGCGTGGAAAAAAAATTATCAAAGAATCTTTGGGTAAAACATTATATGGAAGACAAACATAGTACACAAAATATAGAAGACAAAATAATGTCTGAGATCAAGAGCGGCAACGTGAAGCTCCGGTCTAAGTATATTTTTTGGGTCGAAAAATGGGGTATGGGGAGTGCATTAGCCCTTACCATCCTCGGTGCCGTTCTTCTCTTTTGTTTGTTATTATTTTATCTACGTGAAACAGATAATTTGTGGTATTTAAGCTTTGGAAGTAGAGGAGTGTTTGCATTTCTTGAGTCATTTCCATATACGCTTGTTGTAGTTTTTATTGCCCTTATTTTTATCGCAGGATTTATTTTGAAAAAGACAGGTGCATTGTACGCTAAGCCATTTAGTTATGTATCCCTTGTGTTAGTTCTAAGCATTATGGCTCTCGGTACGGTGTTTACATTTGTACATGTTGCCGAAATTATTGAACGCCAGGCATTTGGTGGAAAACCTCATGGCATGATACTTCGTCCTTTTTTTGGACAAGGAATGGGTAAACGTATGTGGGGTATTGCAGGACGTGTCATTGCTCTCGATAAAAATTCTGCAACCATCCAAACCCCCCAAGAAATTATAGTCATAGATATAGAAAATTTGAATAAAAAAAATATCCCTCAACTTGAACAAGGACTATTTGTCGCGGCTGTAGGAGAAAGGACGAAGGATGTATTTAAGGCATTTGAGATTAAAGTTATCCCTGAAGGAAAAATGCCTATGATTGATAGAGGCATTGAACGTCGTTTTGGTCCACCGCGCATCAAAATGTTGATGAATTCAGAAGCGCGCGTGTGCGTTAAGGGCTGTGCTCAAAATCACAATACTCCCGAGATCTGCTTTGGGGAGTGTTTAGAAAAATATCTGCCTATAGAGTAAGTAGGTGGTCATTTTAAGAAAGAAAGCGCTTCTATACGCGCTTTTTGGTTTGAAATAATATAGTCTTGTATATTGTAATACTATATAGAAATGGCTAGCCAACAAACTAACTTTTAACTTCTACAATCTATGAAAAATAAATATGTAATTATTGTGCCAGCAGTAGCTATCGCTCTTTTGGCACTCGGCGGTACGGCAAAGGCATTTGGAGGTTTTGGTATGGGTATGATATCAAAAATAGATCCTGCAAAAGCAGCAGAGCAATTTCAAACAAAAATGGATGAAGGAGCTCAAATACTCGGTATTACTGCAGATGAGATGAAAGGTGCTTGGGCACAGGGAAAAAATATTCATGACCTAGCCAAAGAAAAAGGAATAAGTGACGAAGATTTGAAGACAAAAATGCAAGCTTTGCGTCAAGAGGAAATGAAACAATGGTTTTCCACGCTTGTAAGCCAAGGCATTATCACTCAAGCTCAAGCAGATCAGCGTCTGACGTATATGTCTGAACATAAAGGCAATATGGGAGAAAATATGAAAGGTGGACGCCGTGGCATGGGCAAGATGATGCAACAAAATACAAATAATACAAACACACAAAACAACTAATACACAAAGATTTAGTTGGCCCGTTTCATTCCGTATGGAGCGGGTTTCTAAATTTTTTTGCATATGAATAAGATACTTAATTTTATAAAAAATAAAAAATGGCGCGTGATTATAGCACTTGCGGTATTTGGTGTAGGGGGCTACATGGGTTGGCAAAAAATATTTTCCAAAACAGAACAAGTAACATACGTTACGGGGACTGTTGAACGCGGTTTACTCTCGACGACCATAAGCGGTACGGGGCAAGTATCGCCAGTTAGTCAAGTTGACATAAAGTCAGAAGCATCTGGCGATGTTGTTACACTCAATATTAAAAACGGACAAACGGTAAAAGAAGGTGATGTATTAGCCCAGACAGATTCGCGAGATTCAGCGTTAAGTGTAAATCAGGCAAAAATAAATTTGGATCTCGCACAGTTGCAATTGAACGAATTATTGTCCCCAGCGTCTGACGCAACATTGCTTACGGCTGAAAATTCTCTGCTCAAAGCCCAAGAGGATCTAACTAAATTAAAGGTTAGTCAAGAAACTGAATATGAACAAACCGTGGAAACAAAACAAAAAGCAGAAGATACATTAGAGAAATCATATGAAGATGCCTACAATACTGTAGCAAGCACTTTTTTAGACTTGCCAGATATTATGGGTGGTATATATAGTGTATTATTGAGTTCTGATTTATCTAAATCTGAACCGACCTTGGGTGGGTATGGCTTTAATGATGGTTCATTTGTTAATTCAATTTTATATTCTGACTCAGATAATCGGGAAAAAATGAGTGATTATGTCACTGATGCGAAAGTTGCGTATAATATAGCAAAAAAATCATATGATGCTGTAGTTGTATCTTTCAAAAATACCACAAGATATTCAGATAAAGATACTATTATGCAGCTTTTGGTTGACACACTCGAAACAAGCAAACAGGTTGCAGATGCTGTAAAAGAGACGGCTAATGTTGTCGATTTTTGGTCTGAATATCGAGAATCTCGAGATTTGGAAGTTTTTGATAAGGTATCAGAATATGAAACTGAATTGGCTTCATATACGTCTCAAAATAATTCACATGTATCGAGCTTACTTAGTAATGATCGGACTGTTGAAGATAGTGAAGAAAGTATTGTCAACGCGGAAAGAAGTTTGAAAGAAATGGAAGTTAACAATCCTATTGCTATCGTACAGGCGGAGCGCAATATAAAAGAATTAGAAGTTAAATATGATGACTTGAAAGATGGCAACGATGAACTTGATATACAAAACCAAAAACTCACCGTTGAACAGCGTAGAAATGATTTGTGGTCTGCACAACAGAGTTTATCAAATCATTATGTAAAAGCGCCATTTGAAGGAGTTATTGTGGACGTACCGATAAGTCGTGGAGATAGTATTAGTTCTGGCTCTACTATAGCGTCTATTATTACTTCTCAAAAAATTGCAGAAATAACACTTAACGAGGTAGATATTGCAAAAGTTAAGTTAGAACAAAAAGTAAATCTTACATTTGATGCTGTTGAAGATTTGGAAATAACCGGAAAAGTAGTTGAAATTGATAACTTAGGCACTGTAAGTCAGGGCGTTGTGAGTTATACAGTGAAAATAGCTTTTGATGTACAAGACGAGCGCATAAAGCCAAATATGAGTGTAAGCGCGGAAATTATAACCAATAGCAAAAATGATATACTTATGGTTGAAAGTTCTGCAATTAAATCTGACGTCCAAGGAAATTATGTCGAAGAACAAAATAATGGAAAGATAGAAAAAAAATATGTTACCACTGGTTTAACCAACGATACCATGACAGAAATTATACAGGGTTTGTCTGAAGGCGAGACTATCATTACTCAAACAGTGCGTGTCAATAGTACCAACACAACAAATTCTACACAGCAAAATAATCCATCACGCCAAGGAGGAAACGGAAATTTTCCAGTAGGTGGCCCAGGTGGTATTCTATAATATGATTCAGTGCAAACATCTCACAAAGACCTACAAAATAGGAGAAGACTATCTTACCGTACTGAGTGATGTGAGTTTTTCTATTGAAAAAGGCGAATTTGTCGCAATCATTGGTCCTTCAGGTTCTGGAAAATCAACACTCATGAATATCTTAGGTGCGCTTGACAGACCTACTGATGGAAATTTTTTTTTGGATGGGCAAGATGTTTTTTCTCTTGCTGATGACGACGTAGCTCATATTCGTTCGCAAAAAATTGGATTTGTTTTTCAATCATTTAATTTACTTGCACGTTCCACAGTGATGCGCAATGTCTCACTTCCGTTCATATATGATACAACACTTGAAAGGTCAAAAAGAAAGGAAAAAGCTGAAGTGGCTCTGCGTGCTGTAGGATTAGATGAAGATAGATGGAAACATCTTTCAAATGAACTTTCTGGTGGACAGATGCAACGCGTTGCTATCGCGCGAGCATTGGTAAATAATCCAGATATTATTTTGGCAGATGAACCTACAGGAAATTTAGACTCAAAAACAGGGGAGGTAGTCTTGCATACATTCCAGAATTTAAATAGAGAACATGGACACACCATTATCCTTATTACCCACGATAAAAATGTAGCAGCTTACGCAAATCGAGTGATTGAAATTAAAGACGGAAGAATTTTAAGTGACACTAAAACGAAAAATTCAAACCCGAATCAATAAAGGATCCTCGGAGCAAGCTCACGAGGTATTGATCCTGTAGTTACTCCTCGGCTCGGAAATGTCAGCTTGGGCTGCCATTTCGTTCACCTGCGTCGTAAATAATATACCATGTATGATATTTTCAGACCTCTTTGAAGAAACATATTTTTCATTATCTTCAAATAAGTCTCGCTCTGCCTTGACTATTTTGGGTATTGTTATTGGTATCGCGTCAGTTATTGCCATGATATCTGTTGGCCAGGGTGCAACCCAGGATATATCGAGTAGAATAGAATCGTTGGGGACAAATTTACTCGTAGTCACGCCGGGAAGCCAGAGACAGTCTGGTGGTAATATTGTAAGGGGTGGTGCAGGTTCTTCACAAACATTGACCATTGGTGATAGTGAAGCAATAAACGAAAAAATAGAAAATATTGAAGCAATCGCGCCAACCGTCAGTTCGCGTAAACAGGTGATTGTAAAAGGGCAGAATACGAACACCAGTATTTATGGAATTGATACACATTATTTTACTATTAAAACAGTCGCAATTGATCTGGGTGTTGCTATAAGTGAAAATCAAATAAACTCACATGCGCGGGTGGCAGTACTTGGACCTACCACACGTGATGATTTGTTTGGAGCAGGTGTCAATCCAATTGGGCAAAAAATACGCATTGACGGTCAGCAATATTCGGTAATTGGTGTTACTCAGGCAAAAGGTGGAACAGGGTTGGGAAGTTCTGATGATCTTATTTATATTCCCATTACTACCGCACAACAGTATCTTACGGGAAACGAATCCGTAAGTAATATCAATATCCAAGCTACGTCTGCCGATAGCATGAGCCAGGTTCAAGCAGAAGTGCAGAGTCTGTTGTTACAACGTCATCACATTACTGACGCTCTGAGCGCTGATTTTAGTATTTTAAACCAGGCAGATATATTGGGTGCTGCGTCGGAAGTATCAGGAACACTCACTCTCTTACTTGGCGCAATTGGTGGAATTTCACTTTTTGTTGGAGGAATTGGAATTATGAATATGATGTTGACCACGGTTACCGAAAGAACGCGAGAAATAGGTTTGCGTAAATCACTCGGAGCAACAAATAAAGATATCAGTGCCCAATTCTTGGCAGAGTCGGTTGCCCTTACTTTTATCGGGGGAGTTATTGGCATTGTAGTGGGATGGTTTGCTGCATGGGTTATTTATAAACTAAGTGGAACAACTACAGTGGTCAATAGCTCTTCAATTATTATGTCGTTTGGCATTTCTGCATTAGTAGGAATTTTATTTGGATATTATCCAGCAAAACGAGCAGCACGGCTTAATCCTATAGAAGCATTACGTTATCAGTAAGTTTAAAATTTTAATTAAAAATTTATTTATTTTTCTATATGAAAAAAACAATTCTCATTGTGGCAATCACAGCAATCGTCGTTGGTCTAGGAAGTTTTTTTGGTGGTATGAAGTATGAGCAATCAAAGCAACAAACAAATCTCCCTAATTTTGCTGGCAGAGGAAATTTTATGGGGCAAGGTGCTGCTATGCGTCAGGGTGGTGGAAATGTTCAGAATGGTCAAGGGTTCGCAACAGGTGAATTGCTCTCAAAAGATGCAACGAGCATGACATTGAAGTTGCAAGATGGCGGTTCAAAACTTATTTATTTTTCATCATCGACACAAGTTATGAAATCATCCGAAGGAACGACGGATGATTTAAACGTGGGTCAAAATCTTATGATAAATGGAAAAACAAACCAAGATGGAAGTATTACCGCGCAAACAGTACAGATGAGACCAGAGATGCCTCAACCTGGTAGCGTACAACTCCAGAAAGTTAATGAATAAAATAAAGAAAATATAATTACAAAAAACTGCCCGACTATTTGAGCAGTTTTTTGTGTGAGCTAGACGGTTTTGATTTTCATCTTAGCCGCATCCATAATCTGCTGTTCAGACATGGTCGTTCTCATTTTTTCCATGTATTCCGTATGTTCGTCATCGGCATGTTCTAGACCTTTTTTTATCACCTCTTCGTCAGTTTCTGCTTCTGCCACAAAATCACAATCGATACCCATACTTTTGCAAGATAATGTTTTCATATAGAATTAATTAAATGAATTAATTGGATATTTTTAGCATATCAGTTTAATTTACGTTAAGTCAAATAAGCCAATATTTCATAGATGTTAGGGGAAGTTATTATTTAAATTATGAGGATTAGTGCCTAAGGCTTGACATTTTAAATATATTCATATATAATTCGGCTAAATTTAGCCTAAAAATAAAGTATTAGATTGATATACGTATGGAAATCAGAAATATTGCAATCATCGCCCATGTAGACCATGGCAAAACTCGTCTCACCGATGCTCTTATGAAGCAGACCGGCATGGTGACAGATGACAGTGTGAGTATGGACAGCAACGCGCTTGAAAAAGAGCGCGGTATTACGATTTATTCAAAAAATACATCTGTTTTCTATAAGGATACAAAAATAAATATTGTAGACACTCCAGGTCATGCGGATTTTGGTTCAGAGGTTGAACGCGTGCTTAGATCCATTGATTCAGTCTTACTTGTGGTAGATGCGCAAGAAGGCCCCATGCCACAGACAAAATTTGTTTTGAAAAAATCACTCGAACTTGGACTTAAGCCTATTGTAGTTATAAATAAAATTGACAAGCCAGCCGCTCGGCCAGAATGGACCCAAGAAAAAGTTTTGGAATTATTTATGGATCTTGGTGCCAATGATGAACAACTTGATTTTACTACGGTGTACGCCATTGCAAAATTAGGAATTGCAAAAATGAAATTAACAGATGAATCAAATGATCTTACTCCGCTTTTGGATACTATTTTGGAAAAAGTTTCTGCGGTAAAAGTAGATACTACATTGCCTTTCACATTCCAACCATTCAATCTGGCATATGACAACTATCTTGGCCGCATGGGTATCGGCCGCATGTACCAGGGTGTTTTGAAAATGACTGATAAAGTATTTTTGAAAAAGCATGACGGTCAAATCATTTCAGGGGGCATTACGAAGATGTTTACGTTTGAAGGTATTACCCGGAAAGAAGTTTCTGAGGTTGTTGCGGGAGATATTGTGATGATTGCAGGATTGCCAGACATTTATATTGGCGATACTGTGTGCGCGAGCCGTGACGCGGAGCTCTTGCCTGCTATCAAAATTGATGAACCAACGATTTCACTTAATTTTTTGGTGAATAATTCTCCGTTTGCAGGCAAAGAAGGAAAATTTGTTACGAATAGACAAATCAAAGAACGTTTGGAAAAAGAATTGGAAGTTAATGTTGGTTTGAAAATAGACTTTTCCGCAGTAGATTATTACAAAGTATTTGGAAGAGGGGAATTGCACGTGGCTATTTTACTAGAAAATATGCGCCGTGAAGGATTCGAATTGCAGGTATCTCAGCCCCAGGTTATTATCAAAGAAATTGATGGGGTAACATGTGAACCATTTGAAGAAGTCACGATAGATATTCCACAGGAATGTTGTGGGACCGTGATAGAAAAAATGTCAAAACGAAAAGGCGTGATGAAAGAAATGCGTCCAGAACAAAATCATACGCGCTTGATTTACGAAATTCCCACGCGTGGACTTTTGGGTTATCGCAGTGAGTTTATTGTTGATACACGTGGAGAAGGTATTTTGTGTAGTGAAGTATTGGGATTTAAGCCCCACGCAGGTGAAATTGATAAGCGCGATGTCGGATCTATGATTTCTGGGGAAACAGGAAAAGTACTTGCATACTCACTCGCAAACTTGCAAGATCGTGGTACATTATTTGTCGCACCAAATGTGGATGTCTACGATGGCCAGGTCATTGGCAATACATCCAAAGGACAGGATATGACGGTAAATCCTATCAAAGGCAAACATCTTACCAATATGCGTTCATCAAACGCTGACATGGCAATACAATTGGTGCCACCAATGGAATTGACCCTCGAACGAGGTTTGGAAGTGATGGCAGAAGATGAATTTCTTGAAGTAACACCAAAGAGCATCCGTCTGCGTAAGCAAATTTTGAAAGATGTCGAACGAGTTAAAGCAGCACGAAAGAAATAAATAGATATGTTAAAAACCAGGTATAGCCCTGGTTTTTTGTTTTAGCAGTTATCCACAGTTGACCTGAGCACGCATTATTGGCATTCTGTATATTGTTATCATTAATTAATATATCTATGTCAGTAGCAGTCTACTCAACACCCACATGCCCATATTGTGTTTTGGCTAAACAGTATTTGCAAGAACGTAGCATTGAGTTTGTGGATTATAACGTCGCGCATGATCAAGACAAGGCGCGGGAAATGATAGAAAAGTCAGGACAAATGGGCGTCCCAGTGCTTGATGTGAATGGCACTATTATTATCGGTTTTGATAAGATGAGAATAAATATGGCGCTTGGGATTCAAGGATAAATCTACTATACATAACAAGATAAAACTCCACACTTGGAGTTTTTCTTTTTATATGATAAAATATGCAAGCTCATAACCTTATATTTTTATGCAAGACATTCAATCAGTTTTTAATCGGGTGCAAGAAGCAAAGCGCAAACAAAAAGACTTGCGCTCAATGTACAAAGATGCGCTGGTAGGTAACACAGAATATCAGGATCTCGTGGAGAAAAGAAAAAGTGTGCGTGAGACGATGAAACGAATTGAAATTTCAATACGTGAACAATTTTCAAAAGAGATGACAGAACTCGAAGATATAAAAATTGATATTGATTCTGATATGGAATTATTATCAGATATTGCATTGTCAAAAGTAACAAAAGGGGAGATTGTTGAGATTACTGACGCAGACAACAATAATTACGAACCCATTTTTTCTGTTAAGTTTAAAAAAGTCAAATAAATCCGGTAATCTTCTAGTTTTGAAATCTTTTAATCTTTTTATTTTGTTATGTCTCGTGAAGTAGTATTAGACATCGAAACATATGGTGACCTAAAAAATATGGATACCGTCAAGGTTACCGTTGTTTCTATCTATCAATACGAAACTAGCACATATACTTCATTTGAAGAGTCAGAGCTAAAGCAGCTGTGGCCCATTCTTGAAAAGGCACAGTGTATCATTGGCTATAATAGCGAGCACTTTGATCTCCCCATTCTCAATAAATACTATACAGGAGACTTACTTCGTTTTCAAAATCTTGATATTTTGAAAATCATCAAAGAATCAACAGGCAAGAGATATAGATTGAATGATATTGCCCAGGCAACATTGCAAATAAGTAAAAGCGCCGATGGTCTGCAAGCACAGACATGGTATGAGGAGGGGAAAATGGATGAAATAAAGAAATATTGCGAGCAAGATGTAAAAGTAACAAAGGAGTTGTATGAATATGGAAAGAAAAATCGCATGCTGTATTTTCCGACGCTGACAGGCGAAATACAGCCTTTTGCAGTTAATTTTGATGTTATTGAAAACTCCTTTAACCAAGAATCAAGCTCTGGAAAGGGCATTAATCTAACGCTTCCCTTCTAATCGAAGAAACCAGTGAGTTATTCACATCCCTCTCCTTTTTCTTCTGTTGACAATTCATGGTGTTTTGTATATCATACTCTCAAAGTATTATTTTTTTAATTGAATAGCCATATGATCCACATGAGTAAACAAGTTGACTATGCATTGCAGCTTATGTATGCATTGTCAAAACTTAAAAAAGATGAATATTTGAGTTTAAGAAAATTTGCTGTTGATAGCAAAATTTCGTTTCTTTTTTTACAACGTATTGCTCGTTCATTAAAAAAAGCTAATTTTATAGACGCAGCACGTGGCGTGCGGGGAGGTTATTATTGTTTGATCAATCCTAAACATATTACGTTAAAAGAACTGATGACCGCTGTAGATGGCCCATTTGGCATTACCGATTGTACCAAAGGAATGGATTGCCCGCGTAAAAAGACATGTACGGCATGCGATCTATTTTCAAAAATAAATAAACATATTGAACAGGTATTGAATCAAACTCGCATTCTTGATCGGGTATAATATTTTATGGTCTCACATTCTCTGAAAATACCCCATGAAAAAAAACTAGTATATCTTGATCACGCAGCAACAACATATCTTGATCCACAAGTCTTGCATATAATGGAACCATATTGGACAGATCATTTTGAAAATCCTTCTGCTTTGTATACCTCTGCACGCGAGGTTAATGGTGCACTTAATGATGCTCGGCGTAGTATTGCTCAATTACTCCATACATTACCTGATACTATACTATTTACCGGAGGGGGAACTGAGTCAGATAATTTGGCTATTTTGGGTATTGCACGAAAATACAAAGACAAAGGCAAACACATTATTACAACCAAAATTGAACATCATGCGGTTTTGCATGCGTGTCAAAAACTGGAAAAAGAGGGTTTTGAAATCACGTATTTGGACGTGGACGTCTATGGTTTTGTGACGGCAAAACAAGTAAAGAAGGCTCTTCGTGAGGATACTATTCTCGTCACCATCATGTACGCAAATAATGAAATAGGGAGTGTAGAACCGATTGCAGATATTGGACGAGAAATTCTGAAGTGGAGAAAAGAGAATGCAACCAGCTATCCTTACTTTCATTCAGACGCATGCCAGGCTGCGGGTGTGTTTGAGTTAGATGTAGAAAAATTGCATGTTGATTGCATGACGATAAATGCAAGCAAAATATATGGTCCAAAAGGTGTTGGATTACTCTATAGGCGACGGAATGTCTCCATAGAACCACTTGTTGTCGGGGGTAGCCAGGAAATGCGTCTACGGGCTGGTACGGAAAATATTCCCGGTATAGTTGGTTTTGCAAAAGCATTTGAACTTGCTCAGAAAAATAGGGAAGAAGAAAATAGACGTCTTATTGAGTTAAGAAATTATTTTTGGGAATTACTACAAAAAAAAATCCCTAAAATAAGGCTTAATGGACCGGATTTAGATTCAAAAAAAAGTGCAGAAGGCGAATTAAAACGTTTACCAAATAATTTGAATATTTCTATATTAGATATTGAAGGTGAAGCATTATTGCTGTATTTGGATGAATATGGAATTATGTGTTCTACTGGTTCAGCTTGCACGTCAGATTCACTTGATCCTTCGCATGTATTGCTTGCACTTGGGTTGCCTTATGAATATGCACATGGCAGTTTACGATTCAGCTTAGGGAAACGGAATACCAAAGAAGAAATTGAATATGTGATGAAATATTTACCAGGTATTGTCGAGACGCTTAGACAGATCAGTCCGGTAGATTTGAAACAGAATCCAAAAGAAAATATACACGCACAGTATCATCAGCGATAATATTTTATATATAGTATGGAAGAACAGCATGCAGGTGCAAAAATTAGAGATAAACAAGGTGGTTCTTGGCTGTACTCAGATATTGTCAAAGAGCATTTTTTTAATCCTCAAAATATTTTGTTCCATGGCGAGGAAGATAAATATAGTGACTATGCGATTGGTCGAGTAGGTTCACCTGCTTGTGGGGATGAAATGGTTATGTGGATTAGTATTGATCCAAAAACTGAAAAAATAATTGACTGCAAGTGGCAAACATTTGGTTGTGGGAGCGCAATTGCCTCAACCTCAATGCTATCTGTGATGCTTACTGAAAATGGTGGGATGACGATTGAAGAGGCTCTTAAGGTTAGGCCTCAAGACATTATGACGAGGCTTGGGGGACTTCCCGCACGTAAAATTCACTGTTCAGTACTCGGCGACAAAGCATTACAATCCGCAGTGAATGACTGGTTTCGAAGAATGGGCCAGCATAGCAGAATAATCACGTCTGGTGCAAAAATTATTGATAAAGAACTTAATATCACTGATCATGATATAGAAGAGGCAGTACTTGAGGGTGCAAAAACTCTTGAAGAAGTGCAGCATAAACTTAAAGTTGGCGCAGCAAGCCCGGAAGCGATTCCAGAAATTGAACAGCTCATTCGATTTTATAGTGAGAAGTATTACGGAGCTGATTAATTTTTTTATCTTATGATTACACGTGAAGAAGTTATAGAAAAACTCAAGACAGTTCTAGATCCAGACATTGGGATTGATGTGTGGACTCTTGGTTTTATTTATGAAATAAATATTAAAGAAAATGATGCGGAAATTGTTATGACGCTCACAACCCCTCTGTGCCATCTTCAATCATTCTTGAAAGAAGAAGTGGAAAATGCGGTACGAGAACTGGGGTTTGGTACTGTTTTTGTCCGGATAACATTTGATCCGCCATGGAAATTACCAGAAAAAGTTCGCAATATGATGGGTGTTTAAAATAAAATAATCAGAGCTATGCAAGGTATAGAAGTATGTTCTGGAGAGATGTGCTCAAAGAGAGGATCACAAAAAATTTATAATCTTTTATCTTCATCTAAAGAAAGCAAAGACAGACAAGTGAATTACTGCAGTTGTCTCGGACATTGCCAAAGAGGACCTAATGTTCTTGTTGACGGAACACAGATTTTTCATTATAGTAATCCTGACACTATTGAAGAACATGTACAAAAGCAACGTGGAGATCCATTCAAAAGACTGAGTGAAGAAGAACTTTTTGCCTCTGAAAATTTTTTAGGAGATTTATAAATATGCCATATGCCAGAACCAAGATTGCCAGATAATTTGCCCGAAGATATATCAATGAAAATACGAAATGGAGGAAAGATGAGACGAATCGTCGTGGATAAGCAAAAATGTATAGGCGCACAATCATGTGTCGTAGTAGCACCCGGAGTCTTTCAGATGGATGAAAATAACCTCGCATACGTGGTAGACCCTGATGGTACGCAGGAGGATATGATTTTGCTTGCGGCACAGTCCTGTCCAGTACTTGCAATACTCTTGTATGATGAGGAAGGCAAACAAATATTTCCTGAACAATAAGTAATATTGAAAAACACCCACTTAGCGGGGTGTTTTTGTTTTTGATAATTATTTTTTCTTTATTTCAATCTTGTTCTTTGAAATATCAACTTTTGCTTCGTCGCCTTCGCTGATTTTTTTTTCAATAATCTGCATGGCAAGCTCATCAAGCAAGTCTGTCTGGATGACGCGCCTGAGAGGACGAGCACCCAAATTTTCATCATAACCTTTTTTGGCGAGCCAGTCTTTTGCTTTGTCTGTAATATCTAACTTTATTTTCTGTTTTTCAAGCCTCTGCGCAATATGTTTGAGTTGCAAATCAACAATAGTACGAATATGTCCTGTCTGGAGGGTATGAAAAATAATAATTTCATCAACTCGATTCAAAAATTCTGGTTTGAAGTGCTCGCGAAGAGCTTCCATAACACGTTCATTTATTTTTTCTTCTTTTTGTTTAGATGTACCTTTTACATTATGTTTTTCCTCAAAACCAAAGTCTCCGGTTCGTCCCATTTGCATAATAATGTCGCTTGCAATATTGCTCGTCATAATAATGACCGTATTTTTGAAATTAACCCGTCGTCCTTTTGAATTAGTCAATTGCCCATCTTCCAGAATTTGAAGCATGATATTAAATACATCAGGATGAGCCTTTTCTATCTCATCAAACAAAATGACAGAATAAGGTTTTCTTCTGATAATTTCAGTCAATTGTCCGCCCTCATCAAATCCGACATAGCCAGGAGGGGAGCCAATCATCTTGCTTACTGCGTGCTTTTCCATATATTCGCTCATGTCTACACGCACCAGAGAATTTTCGTCATTAAACAAAAATTCAGCAAGTGTTTTTGCAAGCTCTGTTTTACCAACCCCGGTAGGACCCATAAAGATGAAAGATCCTATCGGTCGCTTTTCTTCAGAAATACCAGCTCGGCTTCGGCGTATTGCATTGGATATTGATCGTATTGCTTCAAGTTGACCTATGACACGGTGTGAAAGTTCGTCTTCCATTTTTGCGAGTTTAATTACCTCATCTTGCAACATTTTGTTTATGGGTACGCCTGTCCATCGTGAGACAACACGGGCAATATCTTCCTCTGTCACTTCTTCTTTTAGAATACTATTATTTTTTTGCAGATCAGCAAGTTTAATTTCAAATTTTTTGGTTGCTTCTTCTATCATAGGAATTTTTCCATACCGAATCTCAGCAACTTTTTGTAGGTCGCCTTTGCGTTCTTCTATATCTGCATGTTGTTTGAGTTTGTCAATTTCTTTTTTATTCTCACGAATTTTTGTGATAATTTCTTTTTCATTATTCCACTGCATTTCAATTTCCTTGCTTTGTTCTTTCAAATTTGCAAGTTCTTCTTTGAGTTGTTTTTCACGGGCTTTTACATCTTCATTTTGTTCTTTTTTGAGTGCGCGCAATTCAATCTCGATTTTCATCATCTTGCGCTTCATTTTATCAAGGTCGTCTGGCATTGAATCTATCTGCATCTTGAGGGCTGACGCGGCTTCATCTATCAGATCAATTGCCTTATCTGGCAAAAAACGATCAGTAATATAGCGGTGGGACAAAGAGACCGCAGAGATAATGGCGGAGTCTGTGATGCGCACGCCGTGGTGTACCTCATATTTTTCTTTTATACCACGGAGTATAGCGATTGCATCATCCTGGGAAGGCTCGACAACCATAATAGGTTGAAAACGGCGTTCAAATGCCGCGTCTTTTTCAATGTGCTTCTGATATTCTTTTAGTGTGGTAGCACCAATGATATGCAATTCTCCGCGCGCAAGGCCTGGTTTTAGCATGTTTGAAGCGTCTACCGCACCTTCAGAACTTCCTGCACCTACAATACTGTGTAATTCGTCTATAAACAAAATAATTTTTCCGTTGGAGTCGGTAATTTCTTTGATAATTGCTTTGAAACGTTCTTCAAATTCACCGCGAAATTTGGTCCCTGCCAAAAGCGAACCAATATCAAGCGCGATAATTTCTTTGTCTTGCAAATTTTCTGGCACGTCCCCATTTACAATACGTTGAGCCAATCCTTCTGCTACTGCTGTTTTACCTACTCCAGGTTCACCAATAAGGACCGGATTATTTTTCGTCCTGCGTGAAAGTACTTGCATAACACGGCGGATTTCATCATCGCGTCCAATGACTGGATCAAGCTTTTCTTTTCGTGCACGATCAGTTAAATTCATACCATATTTCTCAAGAGCTTGATATTTTGTCTCAGGTTCTGGAGAGTCCACCCGTTGGGTACCACGGATAGAAACGAGTACTTTCAAAATATCCTGATACTGGACGCCTTGACGTTGCAATGCATCTGAAATAGGATTTTTGTTAGTTAAAAAAGCAAGCAACAAATGTTCTACACTGATAAAATCATCTTTCATTTTTTTTGCTTCATTATTAGCTTGTTGAAGGACATACAGCATTGCTTGCCCAAGTAAAACCTGTCCAATGGCAGCTCCTTGGATATGGGTTTGTTTGGGAATTTTTTCGGTTAGTTGTTCCACAAGGTCTGTGAGTTCCTTGATATTAACATTTAATTTTTTAAAAATAGAGACAACAACGCCTTCTTCTTGCTCGAGCAACGCCAAAAAAAGATGGGGAGGTTCAATTTGTTGTTGACCATAGTCGAGTGCAATTTGTTGTGCGCTCTGTATGGCTTCTTGGGATTTGTGCGTAAAGTTTTGAGGTATCATATGTTTACGGATTACAGATAACTCTGATTTACGGATATAAATTATCATCAGTAAATCAGTATTATCCGTAATCAGTAAGTCAAGACTGGACTAGGGAGTATTATCACTCTTAATGTAAGAGTGCTAATATACCATACTGGAAAATGTTGTCAAGATATGATAGTATTATACCATAACTAAGCTAAATTCTGTATGTCAAGAAGGATATTTATCTCTTTTTATATATCCGATAAGGCAAAAGAAGCACTGGAAATAGTACAGAACACCCTTAAAGATAAAAATAGACATATCCGCGTGAATTGGACAAACCTGGATGGACTTCATATCACAGTACAATTTTTAGGAGAAATTGAGGATAATATCCTTGATATAGTAAGGGAAAAAGTAAGAGACCTCGCAATAAAATATAACTCCATCTCATTTGAGCTTGATAAAATTGATGCATTTCCAGATTTACAACATCCAAAAGTTATTATAGCAAAAGTTTTTGATCATTCTCGAATCAGTAATCGTTTACAGAAAGAATTAACCGATGCTTTGGTTAATAAGGGGATTAGTGTCGATTTAAAGATTTGGAAGCCACATATAACGCTTGGAAGAAATAAGATGGGTTTCAAATTGGCTGGGTTACAAGATATCGTTTTAGAAAATGTGTCATGGCAGGTTGATTCGATAGAGATTATGGAGAGTAAACTGACTATTGAAGGATCATCCTATTCAATAGTGGAGAGTTATCGATTGACAAATCATGGTTGATCCTGGCGATCTTGGTGGTCTGTGTTCAAAATTTTACAAAACACAGATTACTAGAATTTCCATGATGAACCAGGATTTTATAAAAATTTTAGATGTTCGTATTGATATACTAGATAAATCAAAAGCACTTCAGAAGGTTGCTGAATTTTTAGAATCTAACAAACAATATAAGATATTTACACCCAATCCTGAAATGCTCGTTGACGCCCAAAAAGATAGAGAATTTAAGGATATTCTCAACTCAAGTGATCTAAATATTTGTGATGGACGAGGTATACAACTTGTTTCAAGAGAAAAGATAGAGCGAATTCCCGGCGTAGATTTTATGTTGGATATATGCAAACTTGCTGAACAAAAAAAGTATTCAGTTTATTTTCTTGGGTCAGACAGCTCTGAGGTAATTAGTAATTTGAAATTAGTAATTCAAAATAAGTTCCCAAATTTAAAAATCGCTGGGCTTCACCGGGGACATAAATTACTAGTTGCTAATTACCAATTAAAATATGATAAAGAAAAAAACGATGAATTAATAGCAGAGATAACCATGGCTCAGCCAGATATATTGTTCATCGCATTCGGGCATGTGAAGCAAGAAAGATGGATTCATGAGAATCTAAAAGATTTGCCAAGTGTAAAAATTGCAATGGGTGTCGGCGGAGCATTTGACTATACTGCAGGCATGAAGAAACGAGCTCCGGCATGGATGAGAAAAATTGGTTTGGAGTGGTTGTTTCGGTTATTATATGAACCAAAGCGAATAGGGAGAATAATAAAGGCAACATTATTTTTTTTATTTTTAAATGTTTTTAAAAAAGCTCCTTAAAAACGAAGCCCCACCAAGTGAAAACACTGGTGGGGGCGACGACACGTTCACGTACAACAGTTCAGCTGCACAGGGGCTGGTTCCACACCAGCTCCACACAGACGATCGCGGAGACAGCGATGTCAGGACCCTGGAGACACACTACGAGTTCACCTCGAACCTGGGCGTGTCTGGGATTCAGTTCATCGTTGACACACTCACGGGGGTCTCCGTTGTGTGCGTGCACAATACGGAGTACACGATGCGAGTGTTTTGCCTGTTCGATCATCTGTCGAATCACTTGCACTGAGACGGCCATCTTTTTCCTCCTACTACCTATGCGAGACGGGTCGCTCGTGGCACAAGTATTTGTTATACTTACCTTTAAGTCAAGCGCTGAGTAGAAAATAATTATCAACATAATATATGCTATCACACAAAATTATCAAACATCTTAATCAACTCCAACAAAAGAAATACAGGCGAGAATTTAAAGAGTTTGTTGTGGAAGGTATAAAGGGTGTGGAAGAAGCACTTACTGCAGACGCAGAAGTCATTTTGGCTGTTGTTGAAGGCATTCGTAGGGATGAAGAAGACATACAAAAAATAATAAAACTATTGAACATAAAAAGTATTCCAATTGAATTTTGCGGTAGAAAAGAAGTCGACGAGATAAAAACAACAGATACATTCCCCGGAATGTTGATAGTAATTTCACAACCAGAATTTTATTTAGAAGATCTAGTAGAAGGACCAATTATATGTCTCGATGGGGTCAAAGACCCTGGTAATTTAGGAACCATAATACGCACAGCAGACTGGTTTGGTGTAAAAAATATTCTTTTATCAGAAGATTCTGTTGACCCGTATAATGAAAAAGTAGTTCGCAGTACTATGGGTTCTATTTTTCATCTCAATATTTTTGAGTCAGACCATTTAGTTAATTCAATTGTAAAGCTAAAAAATGATTTTGGGTACAAGGTCAAAGCGTTGGATACAAAGGGAAAAAATATTGATACGCTTAAGCCTGTGAAGAAGACGGTCTATCTATTTGGAAGCGAATCTCACGGCATTAGATCAGAGCTTGATGAATTGGTTGATGAACGGTATACTATCCCAGGTGGAGGAGAGGCAGAATCTCTAAATGTTGCAGTTTCTGCAGGGATTTTAATGTCATATTTATGATCAAAACACGTTTTGCCCCAAGTCCAACCGGTTTTCTACATGTAGGAGGTCTTCGTACTGCTCTATATTCTTATTTATTTGCCAAAAAAAATGGTGGTATCTTTATGATGCGTATAGAAGATACTGACCAGGAGCGATTTGTTGAGGGTGGCACTGAAAATATGATTAATTCACTCACATGGGCAGGAATTAGTATTGATGAAGGCGTTGATGTAAATGATGAAGGAAAAGTTATTCAAAAAGGTGATAAAGGGCCATATATACAATCACAGCGTTTGGATATTTACAAAAAATACGCTAATCAGCTCATTGAGCAAGGTCATGCATATTATTGTTTTTGTAGTAAAGAACGTCTTGAGGAAGTTAGAAAATATCAAGAATTAAATAAAATGCCTACGGGTTATGATGGTCATTGTCGAGATTTAGACGTTGTAGAGGCTCAAAAACGCGTTACGGCAGGGGAGAAGTGTATCATGCGCATGAAAATGCCAAAAACTGGGGTTACGGTCGTAGACGACATGGTACGAGGGAAAGTTGAATTTAAGAATGAATTAGCCGATGATCAAGTTCTCGTTAAGGCTGATGGATTCCCAACTTATCATTTAGCCGTTGTTGTAGATGACCACCTTATGGAAGTTACCCATGTTATCCGTGGTGAAGAATGGTTGCCTTCAACACCTAAGCATATTACCTTATACAACATGTTTGGTTGGGAATTGCCACAGTTCGGCCATCTTTCCATGCTTATAAATGAAGAAAAACAAAAATTAAGTAAACGACATGGAGACGTATCAGTTGAAGATTTTAAACAGAAAGGTTATCTACCAGAAGCAATCATTAATTTTATTGCATTTTTAGGTTGGAACCCTGGTGGAGAAAAAGAAATTTTTAGTTTGGCAGAACTTGAAAAGGAATTTGATTTTAGTAAAGTACATAAGCCTGCGGCTGTGTTTAATCGTGAAAAATTGAATTGGTACAATAAGCAGTATATTATGAGTCTTGATTCTGCAGAGCTAGCGGAAAGATGTAAATCTTTTTTTGAAAAAGAAAGTCTTAAGATTCCGGATTCGGGATTCGGGATTCGGGATGTAGTTGCACTGGAGCAGGGGAGAGCGTCTACTCTTGTCGAACTGGTAGAAAATGTCACATTCATTTTTTCCAATACACTAGACTACGAAGCAGAACTTCTTGTGTGGAAAAAATCTACCAAAGAACAGACAAAAGAAAAATTAATCGCATTGCTTGAATTTTTGAATAGTTTAGAGGGGGAGTGGTCTAAGGAAACACTGGAAAAACAGATCCTGCCCTGGATTAAAGAGAAGGCATGGGGAAATGGGGATGTCTTATGGCCTATGCGTGTCGCACTCTCAGGACAAAAGAATTCCCCAGGCCCTCTCGAGATTGCTGTGGCACTTGGTAAAGAAAAAACACTCGATCGCGTTAAGAACGCTCTTAGCATGTTATAAAAAATATGATATACTAAACACTGGAGTAACTATCTGGTGTTTTTATTTACTGCATGTGAACAAAAGACAAACGCTACTTCTTGTAGTGAGTATCTTCCTCTTCATCGTGGGTGGTCTTGTATTAAGGCCTGCTTTTGTTTTTTCAGAAGATACTGGAGGAAACAAGGCAGAAATAGACGAACTTAATAGACAAATTGCAGAAAAAAAAGAAAAAGTAAGACAACTTGAACAAAGCATTGAAGAATATAAGAAAAAAGTTCAGCAAAAACAAAGTGAGGCAGTATCTCTTTCAAACCAAATTGCCATTTTAGATAATTATACCGTTCAAATTGAGCTAGATATAGAAGCTACAGAAGAAAAATTAGGCACGTTAACTTTGGAAATAGAAAGTTTAGGACTCTCTATTTCAGAAAAAGAGCAGGTTATAACTCGACAGAAAAAGATTCTTGCCGAGCTTATACGCACACTGCATTACGAGAATAACAAAAAGTATATTGAAATTTTGGCAGCGTATGATTCATTTTCAGATTTTTATGGACGTGTTCATTATGTAAAAAATGTTGAACGTGACATGGGAGAAAGCACGAAGACTATACGCCTCGCAAAAGAAGATTTGGAAAATAAAAAACAACAAACCGAGGAACGAAAATTAAGTTACGAAGAATTGAAACAAAAATTGGATAATAGAAAAAAAGATCTTGAAGAACAAGGAGAATACAAGGAACAACTTTTATTTGCAACCAAATCTTCTGAATTGCAATACAAAACTCAGCTTGCAAATTTGCGTAAAATTTATCAGCAGATTGATGCCGAAATTTCAAGTATTGAACAACAAGTTCGACGCAAACTAGAAGAAGAGCAGCGATTTTCTGGTGTCGAAGATGACACACAGTTTTCATGGCCAACGCAGAGCAGATACGTCACTGCATATTTTCATGATGAGAACTATCCATACCGAAACATCTTTGAGCACCCAGCCATAGATATCCGCGCTTCGCATGGGACGGCAATACACGCCACAAAATCAGGCTATATTGCCCGTGCTCGTACGTGTACAACAGCGTCTTGTTATGCCTATGTCATGATTATACACTCTGGTGGATTTTCTACGGTGTATGGACATATGAGCTCAATTTCCGTGTCAGAAGACCAATATGTAAGCCGTGGAGACCTGATAGGGTATTCGGGTGCTACTCCAGGTACCGTGGGAGCAGGTCCTTTTACTACCGGTCCTCATCTACATTTTGAAATACGTAAAAATGGTATTCCAGTGAATCCATTGAACTATCTCGTTAAGGATTATTAGAGATATGTTTTCTTCTAAAATAATATTTTTCGATACTGAATTCACTCACCTTGATATTACCAAAGGTGAGCTTTTGTCTATTGGGCTTATAAAACAAACAGGGGAGGAATTATACCTCGAACTAGAATATGAAGGCTTAGAGATTCATCCGTGGGTTACAAAAAAAGTTTTACCATTTTTGACGGGGGAGAGAGTGGATAAAGAAATTGCAAGAGAGGAAATATGGAATTTTATAGGAAAAGATAGAAAAGAAAAGCCTTATCTTATGGCCTATGTAAATCAGTTTGATGCAGTCTATTGGTATAAATTTTTTGGTGATCCAAAGGAACATCCGGCATTCTGGATCCCGCTTGATTTTGCAAGTATTTTATTTGCAAGAGGGTATGATCCTGAGAGTATGCGTAATGATTCATTTTTTAAAGAACTTGGTATTAATAAAGAATCTTACACTCAGCATAACGCGCTTGAAGACGCGAAACTGTTACGTGAGGCCTATAGTGCGTTTATCAAAATAAATGAATAAAAGCACTAGTGTCGCACAATATTTCTTCTATTTTTAGAAATGTCAAAACAGGGGAGACAATACTATAAAAAATACATGGTCTGTGTGTCATGTATTTTATTATATTTTTTTATAAATTAATTTTAGATATACTATTACAATATTTTAAATTTTCTAGCTAATACACAACTTAGGAGTAATTTTTTTTAAAAAAAGTCATACAAGATTACCTGGCCTTTTTGAAACAAAAACTTGTTGTGTCGGAAAATATTAGCAGGGCATCATATATACCCGAGTTTGTAATTAGATACTATAATTCCACACATCTGCGCTAGAGGCTCTCTTAGCTAGTATAAGAAGTATGGTTTTAATCTATGCAACTATATTGGTTAATTTCTAGAGTCAACACCTTAGGGAAACCCAGGTGGACTGGGTTCTATAGTATATAGTGTCGCATAAGATATATTGTGCGACACACTATCAAACTATATACAGAGCAAAAACCCTATCCTCTCCTCTATTATGTATCTTTATTACATAGGCTATTGCCAATAAATTCTATCTGAATATCTTGTGTCAATATATTCCAAGGAATTAAGATCAAAAATTTTTTGATTAATGAGCGTTTCAATTTCGCTAATTTGTTGATCTACAGAACGCCCGGATCTTGTTTTGATATACCAACTCCCCTGTCTCATGTGTAGGTATATATTATCCTCATTTTCAATACTCACATATGACAATGTTGACCATTTTTTATCACGCAAATTATTAAACCAGTCAACGACCTCTCTTACCCTATCTGATGTGAGTGGTGTAGCCCCCAATTCAATGGTAGGATGTCTTTTGTCATAAATAACAGGATAATTCCCCATCTCTTTAACTACTGAAAGAGTATCTGGTTTGTGATTTCTCTCTATAACTTCAGTTGTATTTATTTCATTCCCTAGTGCATCCGTACTCGTTGTAGTTTTGGTTTTTTCATCCCATTCATACTGACTGACTGAACGAATAATTTCAACGACCTTTCCTTCCACGTCCATATAACAATATGTCTTTCCGTTATCATAAATGACCTGGGATATTTTTTCTTGCACCAATATATTCAATTTATCAGGAAAACGTTTTTGAACCACCACGTGTTCAATAGGAAAACGATTCATTAAAATATTCTTAATTTCCTCAGCATCTGCAAGGAAATATCCTCGCTTGGGCAGTATGCCAAGAATTTCAAAATCAAGAATACCATGCACTGCATTTCTCATTTCATTATCAGAGATACGTTCGAGGCCGCCGATCGTAATACGATTGATAGTAAAGGCTGAACTATATACTGCGAAAATAAATATACCTAAAATTGATACACAAAGTATTACTACATACAAAAAAATTCTCTTGTCCTCTTTGTCATGAACGAGATATGGATTTGCGTTTGTTCCATGCCAAGAAAAATCCTTAGCATGTCTGTCTGTTCCCATTATAGATTTTACCTTTGATCGGGAACGCTTAAACTGCCAACCGAGTTGGCGCTTCATTTTATGATGGTTGAAGACTTTGCGAAGGACAGACATGTTATAGGTTAGACTTTAGGAAAAGCCTCGTTTGAGTTTGCGGAATTTTTCTAATAGTTGCATGGGATAGTATTTCCATGAGAGTCCTAAATCTTGACAGGGTAAGAGATCTTTTTCAAAACCTCCAAATCCTTTTTTGAAATGTGTTATACCGGTGAATGGATGATTTTTAGGAGCACCCTGAGGGGCAATACCCCAAAAATTGTAATACTTAAGTCCGCGCTTCTTTGCTTCGTTAATTGCACACCATTGCAGTGCATACGACGTGGGAAGACGCTTATCTTGCATAAGCGATGCACCATGACGATAAGCGGCCATAGTGCCATAAAAATACACAACAGCAGAGGAATCAAGCCTACCGTCCGGCAAATAGGCAGATAGTACTAGGACTTCGTGATTGGGATTGAAAGATGAGAATTCTTTCTCAATATATTCATTTGGAAAACGAACAAAATTATGTCTTTTTGCAGTCTCATCATGAAGTTTCTGGAATGTTTGAAGTTCTCCTATGTCATCTGAGACCTGTATGGTAACACCTTCTTTTTCACAGCGTTTTATCAAATTTCGGTGATTTTTCTCCATATTTTTGAGAAGCGTCTCACTATCATCAGACAAACCAAGGATCCAAGTAGTCTCGGCAAGCGTATGCATGGGTGCATTTTGAAAATGTAATTCCTCAAACAATTTTTTATTGTCAGTATTATTATCCCAAAATGGGCTTATGCGAATGCAAACATAGTTATGTTCTTTTCCTATTTTTTTAAGCTGTTGAGTTAATAAAGATAGTACATGTACTTTGTGGTTATCTTCGGCAATAGGACCGTATGGAATATATAAAAAATTACCTCGCTTCGCATGCACGGTTGTTACAAATGCCCCGCCCACAAGTGTATCGCCACTATATACCCCAAAAATCCAAGCTTCTTCATCCATCAATTTATAAAAATTAAAATAATTCCATGATTGGGTCATGAGCATGTATTCTTGTTTCAACAAAAAAGTCTGCCATTCGTGAGGGTCTATAATCTGCTTTAAACTATATGACGATGTATTCATACTCCAAACTAATTATCAGGATGTCCTACTATCCTATTTCTTCCACGAAGTGCATATATAAATTTGACGATTATATATGTCAGCGGATTAATTATAATTTCATAGGCTTGAGGATAAGATTTCACTGCTCCTCCCCAACCTGCTTTAAAACGTGAAACACCAGATAGTGGGTGTATGTCCTCAAAACAATAGGTGTGAAAGCAAACAGTGCCTACATTTTCCTTTTTTGCAGGAGGAGCAATACCCCAAAAATCATAGGTATCAATTCCCTCTTTTTTGCCTGTATTAATAATATCCCAATGCAATAGATAAGGGGACATGGCATTTCTATATTCATTTGATGAAGCACCAAGCAGATATATAAATGATTTTTGATGACGCAAAATTATTGCAGATGCTACGGGAGTCTTATCAATGTATGCATTAAATTGAAATACGTCTGAGAGGGAGAGCAATTTTTCAATATACTGCCTAGGATGGCTTATAAATTTATTCCGTTCTGTGGTTGTCTCATTGAGTTTTAAAAATACATCTAAATTTTTGACGTGGTCGATGTATACTTCTTTTTTTTCTGCCACGCGAATATTATATCTTGTTTTAGAATGCATTTCTTGCAATAACTGTTCAGTAGTCTTATTAATATCTAAAATCCATGTGTATTGAGGCTGTCTATTTTTTACTTCTTGTAATTTTACTGAAGAAAGATTCATTTGTTGGGAAGGCTCTAACCTAATAAATGTATAATTCTTTTTTTTTGCATATTGTACAAGTTTCTCAAAAAAAATAGGCGCGATATACATGCGCGGTATATACAAAAATGTAATGAAACGAAACATAATATGTTCAACTGCTTGTACATATATCTTCTCCTCGCCCACTTGTATGCACAATCTCAAAACTTTTTTACTAAGGGAAATTAAAAATTCACCATAGGTGTATGATTGAAGAAACTCTTCTTGCTCTGGCCATTCATCTTGTTTTTTAATTTCAAAAACGGGCATACGTATTTATAAAATTTGAGATATATAGAGCATCTTTTTCTGTTATGTGGATATCTGTGGGCAAATTAATTGAATTTGAGGACATCTTTTCAGCTCTCGGGCATGACCCCAAAATATAACCAGACTTTGAAATATCGCAATCTTTTGGTGCAATCACGGTATCATACCAATTGCCGAGCAAAATTCCTCGTCTTTTTGACTCACGGTGCAACTCTTTGATGTTAGAAACTTGTAAAGGAAACCGTAAAAATATATGTTCAGGATAATCCTCAGGAAGAACTTTTTTATGCATAACATGCGAAAAAAAGATATGCGCAATACTTTTCCTATGTTCATTGAAAGATTTTAAACTATCCAATTGAGATAAAAGCAAGACAGCAAGTGCCTGAGGCAATTTTGAGGGATAACCTTTTACACTCTCTCCCCTCTTCTCTTTTTCGTACATGATGCGTCCCGTGACATTTAAATACTTGCATACAGCAAGAAAAATCTTTCCGCCAAATTTATATAGAGGCTTCCCAGCGGCGAAAAATGGAATAGTAATCAAATACTGGATAACTTTCAAACGTCTTGTCAGAGGAAGCCCGTCAGAAAGCTTTTGTAATTTTTCACCCAATGAGGAGTCAGATGTTATTGTAGCGCCACCGCGTATACATGAAATCACTTTATCACTACCAAAACTAAACATGCCAATATCACCAAAAGTCCCCGTAAGTTTTCCTTTATAGGTAGCTCCCAACGAATGAGCACAATCCTCAATTATCTTGAGTCCGTGCTCCTGTGCAATGGCAACTAATTTGTCTACATGGGCCGCCTGGCCAAAAGTATGTTGAATAATAAGTACTTTACTTTTTGAGGTAATTTTATTTTTTAAATCTTCTGGATCCATTGTATAGTCATGCAATATATCTACATATACGGGGGTGCCCATGGCAAAATGTATGGCATTACTTACTACCATACACGTATAAGCCTGTACCAGGACCTCATCTCCTTTTTCTATCTCTAACGCCTCAAGAGATTTTTGAAGTGCGGTGCGTCCGCTATCAAATGTTACTGCATACGGAACTAAAAAATATTTTTGTAGCCATTCCTCTACCTGTAAAGTAGCTATGCCTTTGCGTAAAAGAAACCATTTCCACGGTAATAATAAAAAGGAGAGGGCAATACTCAGATCCTTTTTGGTCGCGTTAGGTTGAAAACCGGTAAAAATCATGGGATTAGTTATACTTGATAAATTACAGGATTACATTTTTTGGTCTAACTCTTTTTTAAACACAGCAGGAATTCTATTTTCCAACAAGATTACACTATCTGTAGATTTAAACTTCTTCATGTATTCAACAAGCTTTTCAGGATTTGTTTTTATGGTAATCTCTGTATTGTATTTTGTACCAACACCTTGCGTTAATGGCTCTATGAAGTCAGGCGTAATAATAACTAATTCATCACCAATAAATGCGATTTCTCCTCCTATTTGTCTATGCAGTTCATTGCTTAAATCTCCAAGTTCAAGCATTCCTCGAGTAACAACTATTCTACGGCGATGTGAGGGATATTTTGAAAGTATAAATAATGCCGCGCGGAAACCATCTGGATTTGAATTGTAACTGTCATCAATTATCGTCGTACTACCATATGAATAGATACGGAGCATATTTTCTGGATTTTTAAGATTTCTGACAGCTTCCATATTTTCTTTACGATGCATGCCTAAAAAAGATGCAACTAACAAACACGGTGCAACATTTAACGCATTATGTTCACCAACAAGATGTGTTTCAACTGACCCTTCTATAATTTCGCTACCTTTTCTAAACCTTACGGTACCTCCCACGCCTTGCGGTCCTGTATGAATGTCTGTAATAAGACAGGTCGGGTTGTTTTCTTCTTCTGTACCAAACGTTTCAACTCTGCAATCCAACTCATGAATATATTCTATGCAATATGGATTATCCGAATTGGTGATGGCTAAACCGTCTCTTGGCAGTGATCGTAAAAGTTCATATTTTGTATCCTGAATATTTTTGAGGGACCCAAATAAGCTTAGATGCTGAGCATTGATTGCGGTAAGGATGCCGATTTTTGGATGAATAATATCGCACACAAGCTGTACGTCACCGCGAGCATACGCACCTATCTCGACAATAAAAACATCAACACCTTCAAAATCTGTAGATAAAATAAAACGGCTAATACCAATATCACTATTTACGTTTTTTGGAGTTCGTACTACCTTAAATTTTGTCGAAAGTATCTGATATAAGAATTCTTTTACGGTCGTTTTCCCGTAGCTCCCGGTAATTCCAATAACAGTCAAACCTGGGAAGTGTCTTAATTTTTTTTCTGCTCTGTAAAAGAAATATTTTTTAATAAGGTTAGTAAGTGTATTTAAGACAAAGACGACAATAGCTATGATGAAAAAACGTAATATCAAAGCAAAAAGTAAAACGTACCAATCACGTGAATATAAGAGCCAGGATGCTTCGACAATCATGGAAACCGCGACAATAAGTATTGCCTTCAGGCTAAATGTAGGATGTTTTATCTTTCTCCTATACAGACCAAGACATGTATGGATAAAATCAATGATATAAAAAAACAGGAGTATCCACTTAAATGTGGGAACGCTGTCAAAAGGTAGAAGGAAGAAAAAAAATATTGCTACTGATCTCCAAAAAATAGTATAGCTAAAGGCAAATCTTTTTCCTTGTTCCGTCGAAAGAAAATCTTTGAATCGATCTACGCGATACCATTTCAATTGCCAGACATAACAAAGATTGCTGTAGTCTATAAAAGCGCTTAAGACCCAAAAAAAAGCAATGGTGATGTTTAGAGATGAAACCATATACTAACTTTCAGCAAATTGTTTAATAACTGTATAAAAATGTTCAGGTTGTTGGATATGCAAACCATGTTTTCCCCTGTCAATTATTTCTAATTTTGCGTCGGGAATTAATTTTGTAGCTCTACGTGCATACGCCACAGGGACATACGTATCAAGCGTCCCATGGACAAGGAGAGTAGGTATGTTGACTTGAGGTAAAAGCTCTCCCCTATCTTGTTCAATAATTTTTTTAAAAATGTCTCTCTTTATGCCAGATGTTTCATTGTAATCAGAATGTGCAACTGTGTATAATAACTTTTTTGCAAATGAATCAAATTTTTCTAGAAAAGGAAGTTTGAATAGATACATACCTGCTCGAGCGATCGATTTAAAAAAAATTTTACGTATCGTTCGTTCTGGTCTAAATATAGCTGCTCCGCTTAGAATCAATTTTGAAAACATGTCTGGATTTGAAACTGCACACTGTAGAGCGACAGCCCCGCCAAAACTATGGCCTAACAGTATTAGTTCGGAGTTCGGAGTTCGGAGTTCGGAGAGTTTGTTTTTTACAAAGTCAGCATATTGCTCTACTCCCCACACTTCCTCTGGGCATGGTTCGTCGCCAAAACATGGTAAATTAATTACATGTACATCAAAATCTTGTTGTGCAATATCAACAAATTTTTGCCATGTTTCTTTTGTCCCTCCCCAACCGGGGAGGATAATCAGGCTTTCTTTCATACTAAATTTTTTCTTTTCCCAACCATTTCTTCAATACCTCTGGTACTTTTATACTTCCATCTTTCTGCTGATAATTTTCAATAATCGCAATAGGAAAACGACTGAGTACTACCGCAGTACCATTGAGTGTATGAACAAAGTCCAAAGTTCCATCCTCTTTCTTATATCTAATATTTAGACGTCGTGCCTGATAATCTGTGCAGTTGCTCGTACTCGTAATCTCACCATATCCTTGGTTCATGACCATCCAAGCTTCGATATCGTATTTTCGATACGCGGGTCCGCCTAAATCACCCGACGCAATATCGATGACACGATAGGGTAGTTCAAGCCCGTCACAAATTTCTTTTTCAATGGATAATAGTTCTTGATGATGTTTTTCACTATCTTCGGGCTTACAAAAGATAAACATTTCCAATTTGGTAAATTGATGAACACGATACAATCCTTTGCTTGTCCGGCCATATGAACCCGCTTCGGTTCGGAAACAATGTGACAAGGCAACATATTTTTTTGATCCATTACTAAAATCCAAAACCTCATTTGCGTGGTAGCCGAGCATGGTGATTTCCGCAGTACCAACCAAGCTCAATTCTTCCTCAACAATGTTATAAATCTGTTTTTCTGTTCCTCGCGGATTAAATCCTGCGCCAAGAAGGATTTCATGTTTTGCAAGATCCGGTGTTTCAACCATAGTAAATCCATGTGCAGTGACCACGTCAAGCCCGTAGTTGATTAGCGCCTGGTTCATTCTTACCATGTCATTTTTTACAAAATAAAATTTGCTTCCTGTCACCTTCGCGCCTCTTTCAAAATCAATTAAATCATGTTCGAGCATGAGTTCCTCGTGGTCCTTAGGCTCAAAATCAAATTGAGGTATGTTCCCGCACTCTTCTACCACTTTAAAATCTTCTTCACCACCAATAGGAGATTCCCCGTGCGTCATATTTGGTACCTGCAAAAGTAATGCGCTGTGTGCGTCTTCAATTTCAAGCAAACGATCTTCTAGTTGTTTAATCTTATCCCCCACTTCGCGCATACGAACTATTTCGTCTTCTGTCGGTTTACCTTTTGATTTTCTATTTCGTTCTGCACGTAAATCATCGACCTGTTGACGAAAATCTCTACGCTCTTCGTCCAATTGTAACAATTGGTCAATATTGACTTTTACATTCCTATTTATACAATTTTGTTTAACTTCATCTGTATTTTCACGGATAAGTTTGATGTCAAGCATATAAAGAATTAATTTTTAATAACAGTAAATTTATTTTTTAGCAGCAACACAATTAGAGTTGTATAAGCAAAAATTTGCAAAATAACAGTTAAACCAATTAATTCATAATAAATCATTGCAAAAATTAAAAAAACAATATATATGCCAGAAACTACCACCCCGATATTTTTTCCTAATTTTTGCCTTGTGTTTTGTTTACTTCTCAGTAAAAAATATGAAGCTATTAAACAAATACCCAAAAATGGAATTAGAACACCAAATACTAATAAATATAATAACCAGACTTCTTTCACTTCTGTTTTGTCTATAAATTTTTGTGAATCGATAAATACTATTAGGCTCCCGATATCAATTAATCCTAATAACCATAAAAGAAAGTTTTGAATTTTTTTATAAATTATATTTTTCATATCCTCATTTTTTATTTAAATTGACAATCTTTTTCAACTCCGGCAAAAACTTTTTAAACATTTTTTTGTCATTCCCAATCAAATCATATGTCGATACTTTATCCAAATCGACAAATTTTTGACCAAGATTTTCGGAATCTGATGGGTTACCTTTTCCCCCAACAATTTTGCACACATGTGGAATTAGATAGACTTGATATTTGTATGTGGGATATGATTGTTTGTCGGTCGCGATATGCTGAAGCATTTTGACTACCTGAACTTTGTATCCCGTTTCTTCATGAACTTCACGCACTACGTTGTCATGTATTGCCTCGCCGTACTCAACGCTACCGCCAGGAAATTCCCACTTACCATGATACGCAGGACGATGAGGATCATTTCTTTTTAGAAGTAAAATTTTTCCATTTTTTATCACCAAGCCAAACGGGACGACAATATGTTTTGTACCATATTGATTCTGTAAATAATATTTAACTTTTGTTAATGCTTTGCCTCTATGACTAATTGCATTTTTTTCATCCAGATTCATTTCTGCGTATGTTTTTCTTTTTTCAGGTATAAAAAATATTGAATCAAAAGTAAACTTATTTCCTACAGGTTTTTCAGTGACTCTCCCCTCTTTTTCACCATGTGCGATAAAAGAAGTACCTGATTGAGGATCATACAATACCAGAGTACATCTAAAATGAGCTTTTCTATTTTTCTTTCCTTTCATTCTGCCAAGAACGATACCGCGGCGTTCTTCATCAGTTGACCCTATCCGAGCACTGGTAACACCCGGCCATCCTCCTAGTGTATCAATAAATATGCCCGTATCGTCTGCTAACGTAATTAAACCGGTTTTTTGTGCATAGTACTCCGCTTTAATAAATGCATTTTCACTTAACGTTTTGCCTGTCTCTTCTGGTTCGATCATCTTCTTTTTTAAGTCTTTTAGTCCAACGAGCTGTACAAAAGGAAATGAACCAAGCACGTAGGAAAACTCTTTAAATTTATGCTGATTAGTTGTTGCAATAAGCAGTTTAGTCTTTTTCATATTAGACGATTCGTTCCATGTATTTTTTTAATTTGCTACTTTTAAACCTCTGTTCTTCATACGGGCGAAGCCTCACAATTTCAGCTTCAATACCATACTGAGTCAATGCATTTGCAAGATTATCTACATACGTCTTTTGGTCATACCCCAGTGCAATGACATGAGGACGCACGATACTAATATGATGATAAGGATCTTCGATAGCCCCCAAAACTACCTCGTCAATCAAATCAATATGTTTTAAAAACTCCAAACGTTCTTGTTCATTATGCAAAGGAGCTTCCCCTTTTACTTTTTCTGCATTTATGTCGCGTGCAACAGACACAACTAAGTAGTCACCATACTCTCGCGCTTGTCTGAACATATGAATATGTCCCGCATGTACAATATCAAACGTGCCGAATAACATTACTTTTTTCATATGTCTTTTGCAATCCGAGACGCAGATGAGACGGCGAAAAATTTTTTCTACCACACATGTGCGCTACAACAATAATTAAATTATTTAAATTAAACCTATTTTTGGAGCAATTTTTTTCATGGCGTCGATCGCTATCTGTAAAAAATTATCGAGTGTTAACCCAATTTTTTCACATTCAAGAATTACTTCCCGAGAAACATTGGCTGCAAATTTTTTATCTTTAAATTTTTTCTTTACCGAAGAAACTTCAAGACCATTTATTTTTTCCGGACGCATAAGGGCGGTCGCATAAATAAGGCCCGTCACTGTCTCACTACACGCAAGAGCATGTTCTAGTTCTTGTGTCCTTTTTTTATCTTTTAAGCCTGCACATTCAAAGCCATACCCATGCGACAAAATGATATTAATAAAATCTTCGTCAAATTTCATTTCACGCAATAAATCAGGAGCCTTAGTAAGGTGTTGGGTTGAGTCGTGTTCAGTAATTTCCCAATCGATATCATGCAAAAGCCCGAGCATGCCCCAATAGTCTTCATTACGCCCAAGATGCCGAGCCAACGCTCTCATAACTGCTTCAGATTCAAGGTAATGATTTAAATTAGCTTCTTTTTTCGTATATTTTTTTATGAGACTCAATGCTTCGTCTCGTGTCACAGGAAGCTCTTCATTGACATCATTTTTGACTTGTTTTGTTTCATTACTGTTTATTTCTTGAGGTGCCGGCTTCATGATGGGAAAAGCGGTAACTTCGCGCAAGGTATGTGATCCTGTGATGAGTGCAGCAAAACGATCAATACCAATTCCTGTTCCTGTTGCCGGTGGCATTCCATGTTCAAGCGCCTCGACATAATCCCAGTCATTCTCCATTGCCTCTTCATCACCTTGCTGTTTATTTTTTGTCTGGCCTTCAAAACGCTTACGTTGATCGAGAGGATCATTTAATTCAGTATATGAATTACTCAATTCAAAACCATTCACAATTAGTTGAAACATCTCCGTGTAGTGCGGATTTAAAGAAAGTTTTGCGAGAGGTTTTAATTCAACAGGATAATTCAAAACAAATGTAGGTTGTATAATCTTTGGACGAGCTGATTGCTTATATAAATTATCTAATAATTTTCCTCGTTCAGTAATATTTTCAGGATCATATCCTTTTTTTACCATTACTTCTCTCAATTCTTTTGGATCTTCATAAGCATCAATATCAATTCCTGAATGTTCAAGCACCGCGTCATGAAATGTCACACGCGGATAAGGTGGCTTAAAATTAATGAGATGTCCATCAACTTCAACTTCTAATTTTCCAATTGCTTTATCAATAATATAAGGAATCATTTCTTCATGTAGTTTCATGTTATCTTCATAATCAGCATACGCCCAATAATATTCAAGCATAGTGAATTCAGGATTGTGCTGATGATCTACACCCTCGTTACGAAAAGCCCTTCCCATTTCAAATGTTTTTTCAAATCCACCAACAAGCAACCGTTTTTGCCAAAGCTCTCCCATGCATATGCGCAAATGGACATCCAAATCATATGCATTGAGATGTGTATCAAATGTGCGTGCCATAGCACCTGAGGCAATAGTTTCAAGAACCGGAGTTTCAACTTCAACAAATCCCTTTTCTTCCAAAAATGTACGTATAAAACGGAGAATTTTTGATCTCACTACTATTTTTTCTCTCTGTTCAACATTAACCAAAAAATCAAGATAGCGCTTTCGATAACGAGTTTCTTCGTCGCTGAGACCGTGAAACTTATCTGGTAATGGAAGGAGAGACTTGGAGAGCAAAAACCATTTTTTAGCTAAAATAGATGGCTCACCTTTTTGAGTTGTAAAACGTTCTCCTTCAACTGAAATAATATCTGCTGAATCAATTTTTTTTTCAAATAAAGTAAAACTATCTGTGTCAATGACATCTGACTTGATGACCACTTGCAGACGACCGCTTTCGTCTTGGAGATGACAGAAAATAATTTTACCCATGGTACGTTTGGTCATAATTCGACCAACAATCACAGCCTGTTCTCCTTCGCCTATGTCCCGTGCCTGTGCAAGAGTATGTGTACGTCTACAACGTGCTGGATAGGGGTTTATATCCATTGCTTTAAGCTCATTGAGTTTTTCAATGCGGATAATACGCTCATCATGGATGTTTGTAGATTCTTTTTCCATAAATTTATTCTATAAAAAAATTAGAATAAAGCAAAAAAACATATGTTCAAAAAATGGCTTAATATGCTTATTTATTGTACCAAAATAGTGTAAAAAATACAAATACCCCCTATACGGGGGCATGTCTAATATATTTTGGCTTATTTTACTTCAATAATCTTATATTCTTGGATCCCTGAAGGCAATTTGACCTGAACCTTATCCCCCTTCTTTTTTCCCAAAAAAGAACTACCGAGCGGTGACTCGTTTGATATCTTTCCCGCAATAGGGTCAGCTTCTTGTGCACCTACAATTTTATATTCTTTTTCAATACCATTTGACCTAACACGTATAGATGAACCAACTTGTATCACAGACGTGTGGTCGTCAGTAATAACCACAGCATTTTCGAGAATATATTGAATTTCCTGAACTCTGCTTTGCGCCCATGCCATATCTTCGCGTGCGGCATGGTATTCCGCATTTTCAGACAAATCACCCATTTGCCGGGCTTCATCAATTCTGTTTGCAAGTGCCGGTATCTTATTGTTTTTCAAATTAACAAGTTCTTCATTGAGGTTGTCAATTTTTTCTTGAGTCATGTATTGAATTTGTGTATCGTCTTCCATAGTGCTTTATCCTATATTGGAGTAAAAAAATAACCCCGCGTGAAGCGGTTGAAAACAGTATAACACACGCACTCGCGAGGTCAAATAGCTTTATCCACACATACCCACAGCCATCATTATTTTTTATATGTTGACCACCATTGATAAAATTCGGCAGCAATGGGTTCTGCGGTAAGGCTCCCTTCACCGCCTTCTTCAACTAGGATAGTGACCACAATTTGAGCATTCTCAAGAGGGGCAAAAGATGTAAACCACGCATGGGTATCTTTGTTACTGCTCCACTGGGCTGTCCCTGTCTTTCCTCCAGAGGAAAAAGGCAAACTACGGAGCATCCAACAAGATCCCAAAATAACGCAGTCATTCATTCCTGCTCGTACTGTCTGTAAATATAGAGGGTCCACTACCTCGGACCGGATAATTTTTGTTTCAACCTCAGTCTTTTTATTTGTTTCAGGATTTATAATTTCTTTTATCATGCGGGGCTGGTACAAAGTGCCACCATTTGCGACAACCGAAGTCATCATCGCAATCTGCAAGGGCGTCGTCAAAAAATCGCCCTGTCCAATTGATAAATTATATGTATCTCCAACATACCATTGTTCCCCTTTTGTCTTCTTTTTCCACTCCATACTCGGCAAAAACCCTTCTACCTCTCCGGGAATATCAATACCTGTTTTTGCGGAAAACCCAAATCTCTTTAAATATTCAGCAATACGTTCAACCCCTAATCCTACAAAATCTCCGTATCCCCCGCCAATATAATAATAAAAAGTATTAACTGACCATGCCAACGATTTCCGCACATTAGTCATGCCATGGCCACCGGCAAGCCAGTCAGGAAAAAACCATGCACCGATTCTCAATCCGCCATTGCTTAAAAATGAGGTCGTAGGCGTGATAATTTTTTCTTGCAAAGCCGCAGATGCCATTGCAGGTTTTATGACTGAACCAGATGGATAGGTACCACCAATCGAACGATTAAACAAAGGTAAATTTTGGTCAGAAATATATGTTTGATACGTTTTCGAATCTATTCCTCCAGAAAAATCATTATTATCAAATGCAGGCATACTAACCAAAGCTAAAATTTCTCCATTTTGCGGATTTAGTACAATGGCTGATGATCTATTTTTATTTTTTAATTTTAGATGTTTCTGAACTATTTCTTCCAGCTTTATTTGCATGTTGTTGTCAATTGACAAGGTCAGATGAGAACCGGATACAGGAGATTCTTCAGCCAAAATCTGTTGTTGCGTGCCCTGAGCATTTACTTCGACGCGACGCCTACCATAGGTACCGCGCAAAAATGGTTCATAACTTTTTTCAACACCTGTTTTACCCAATGAATCCGAAGGGAGATATCCTTGTGTGTACAGCGTGCCAAGGTCTTCGGGAGAAAGTTTTCCAATATAACCCAAGACATGAGATATTGAATGAGGTGTACTTGTTATTGTCTCTTGAGAAATTTCTTCTATTGTTGTCTCCGTATCTTTGTTATCCTCGGGAGAAAAAACATATAAGCGTTTGCTCCCTCTTTGTACATGAATACCAGGTAATTCTGTAGCAGATAAAATACGCAAAGCAATCTCGTATGGTATGTCCTCTTCTATAGTGATTGAATCCCGTTGATAATTTTTGTATGTGTCAATAATTGTCTTAATTTCTGCAGGATCTTTTCCAATTATTTGAGACAAACTCGAAATCACTTGTGCAAGTTCTTCTTTTTTTCGAGGTAAATCTTGAGGTATGAGCGCCAGAGAAAAATTAGGTATATTGTATGTTAGCTGACTCCCATTTCTATCAAAAATCAGTCCGCGCTCTGATGGTATGGGTATGATGCGCTGGCGATTATCTTCGGCTTTTGCAAAGTAATCATGGCCACTAAGAATTTGTATAAATAAAAGCCGTCCGATTATTCCCACACAAAATAATGCCATTACCAGAAACAAGAAAAAAGTGCGTCTTGAAGAAAAACTGCTTCCCACATGTGATGTACTGGTATGAGCCATAGAGTCCTCACGCGACGTATCAATGGAAAAAGATTCTTCAACCCACGTAAGTTTGTATTTTCCATCCAGATTGGAAGAATTTTTTGGTTGTAACGAAAAAGGATTGGAAACTTTCATAAAGAAGCACGAAGTGAATGTCTTTTCGTAAAATTTTTTAGCACAAAATAAAAGATGAGTGTAAACATTGTGGTAAACATAATTTCATACCCAACATATGCAAATAAGGAAGGCCAATACACAATAAAATCACTTATCACCACAAGCATACCGTATAACAGTCTAAAAAAAATAAGACCAAGCATGGTGAGCGCGCCAATGGCCCAGAGTGAGTCATTGGTAAATACATCTCGATAAAACCAGTACACGCTCAAAATACTTACGACGCCTGGAAATAACAAAAAACCAAATGGCAATGAGCTGTACGTATTTAATGCAGAAAAAAGACAAAAAGCAATCCACACCACCGCACCTGATTGACGCAATGTAATCATGAGCATGAGTATACCAAAAGCTATATTTATGGAATCAAAAGGTGTGGGAAACAAGGAAACGGCGACTATATGGATAAAAGCCGCACATAGAGCAAGGATAAGACCTAATATAACACGCCATAATTTTTTCATAATTCAGTAGATGTAATTACTGAGACGAGTGTAATATGCGATAAGTCTGCAGCAGACTTGAGTACTGCTTGTTGAAATGGTTCATGTGGTTGTTTTTCTACGACTTCTACTATTCCCATGACAAGTCCTCTTGGCACATCCTCGGTAAGACCAGATGTCATGATGATAGTACCGGGCGTAATAATTTCATTTTGGGGTATATAATTCATGCGAATTCCAAGCCCATAGCCTCCTTCGACTAATCCGATGCTTTTTTCTTCATTCATAGCAGTCGCGCCTATTTTACTCTCACTGTCACTCAAAAGACGAACGACTGAAGAATGATTATAGGTATGTAAGACAAGACCAACTAAAATACCGTCATTTACTATTACGGGGTTGCCGACTTTAATGCCGTACTCTGTTCCTTTGTTTATGATAACAGTTGTACCAAGTGGATCAACGGTTCTGCTCACGACTTCGGCTCCGACGTGTGAAAATGAAAGATGGAAAGAAAAAAAATTTAATTGTTCCTTCATTTGTTTATTTTCATCTTGAAGCAGGGCAAGCGCTCCTCTATCGACCATATTGAGTTGGAGCTGTTTTTGTGCATGTTCCCATTCAACATACCATGTATCCTTTAATTTTCTTTTTTGAAAAAATTCATGCATCGAGATACGCATATGATAAAAAGGACGAGCCACCATCATCCCTATAGAACGAAATCCATTGCCTAAAAAGTCAAACCAACCAAGCCTTTGAATACCAATTACTAAAACAATAACAAACACTATAGCAATGAGTGTTTTCTTTTTTCCACGCATGAGAATCATAATTATTTTTCATTCCGTGCCGAAGGTAGCACGACTTCTTTGAGAAGTTCATCTTCATCAAGCAAAATGCCTGCACCGCGTACAACCGCAGTAAGAGGATCGTCTGCAACACGCACCGGTATTTCTACTGCTTCGGCAACTAATTTATCAAGGCCACGCAACATTGCACCTCCTCCGACCATAAGCAGCCCCCGTTCATGGATATCAGCAGTGAGATCGGGAGGTGTGATCTCTAAAGTCATTTTGATGTGCTCAATAATAGTATGTACACCGCGATCCAAGGCTTCTCGAATGTGATCATCTGTTATCATAATTTCACGTGGCAAGCCAGTCACTACATCTCGTCCTTTCATAGGGAACTCAATTTTTTCCTTGCCCGGTATTGCAGAGCCGATCTTAATTTTGATCTGTTCGGCTTGCGTTTCTCCAACAAATAAATTAAACATTTCACGCGCGTATTGCATAATACTTCGATTCATCTCGTCTCCTCCCACAGGTGTTGATTTCCATGTGACAACGCCATTCAGAGAAATAATCGCAATTTCAGTATTACCTCCTCCGATATCTACAATCATGTTTCCAATAGGCTCTTGAATGGGTAAACGCGCTCCGATAGCTGCAGCCATTGGTTCTTGTACGACAAATACTTCGCGCGCGCCTGCTGAAACAGCGGCGTCCTCTACTGCTTTTATTTCTACTTCAGTCACATCAAGCGGTACAACAATGACGACGCGAGGGCGAGATGCAAGCACGAAACCTTCTTGGTGTACTTTATCAATAAAATATTTCAACATTTTTTCCGTGACTTCATAATCTGAAATAACCCCGCCGGTCAAAGGACGTGTTACTTGAATATGAGGGGGAGTCTTACCGAGCATTTGCTTTGCTTCATTTCCTACAGCCAAAATCTGCTCTGTCTTTGTATTTATAGCAACAACAGAAGGTTCATCAATAATAATCCCCTTTTCAGGCGTATACACGCGCGTATTGGCCGTTCCCAGGTCAATTGCAATATCTTTACCAAAGCGTTTGAATAATTTTTTGAACATATTTACTTACTATTTAATTTGAAATGCCCAATGCAGATCTTCAAGTTCTTTGTTAGAGCACTCGAGTTGAGTCAATAACCCATTTTGGTTTAAATCACGCTTGAAGCATGTGCATGGCCCTGGTGTTCCGATACAACGATATTCAGTAGCACCGACCCCAATATCTTTAATCATAAATCCCTCGCAAGGACAATCTACCTTCCATTCACTTGTCCCGTCATAACCGCTTGGGCTAGAAAAATATGACAGGATTGGAAAAATAACAGTATGGTTCCACGCTTGTCTTCCACCCCACGTCAAAATAGATAAGAAAAAAATAAATAAAACAACTAACAAAATTATCTTCATCTTTTTCATACAAGCAATTTTACAATATCAACCAACTCACTTTTTTCTTCATTCCTCAATTTGACTTCGACACTCTTCTTTTCTAATGTCTTTGCACTTACCACAATTCGTTTTGGAATTCCAATTAAATCGCTGTCTGCAAATTTTGCACCAGCACTAACACCGACACGGTCATCATACAATACGTCAACACCTTTTTTAACGAGCATAGTATATATTTCATCAGCTTTTTTGACATCCTCATCCTTACACAATGAAACAAGATGAACGCTGTATGGCGCAACCGACTCTGGCCACATAATGCCCTTTTCATCATGATACACTTCAACAATGGTACCAAGAACTCTGCCAGGTCCAATGCCATACGCTCCCATAATAACCGGTTTAACACTACCGTCTTCATCGGTGTACGTAAGACCAAGAGGTTCACTAAACTTTGTTTTTTGCTTGAAAATATTGCCAACTTCAATCGCTTTGACTTCTTCAAGCTCGTCTTTCTTCAATCCTAAGTCATCCAAAACTTCGTCAATATAGACTTCTTTATTTACCGCAATATTTTTTTCTTGCGACAAATAAATAGTGTCCTCGCCAGATTCGCATACGGTTTGAAACTCATGACTGTATTTGGAAAAAGTACCGCCACTTGCAAACGTAATAAATGTTTGGTCGCCTATGCCAACTCGTTTAAAAATATTCACGTACGCTTGTTTTGCTTTTTCATAAAATTCATCGAGCTCACGCTCATCACGCGTAAATGAATATAAATCCTTCATAAAAAATTCTCGACATCGTAAAATTCCACTTTTTGCACGGGCTTCATTTCTAAATTTTGTCTGTATTTGATAAACAAAACGAGGCAAATCTTTGTATGAATTCACATGACTTCTCATGAGTAGTGCAAGCGCTTCTTCATGGGTAAAACCAAGACCCATCTCAGTTCCATTTTTTAATTGCGTTTTGAACCAATTATCGACAACTTTGTCATCCCAACGACCTGTTGTTTCCCATGTCTCTTTATTCTGCAATGCAGTCAAAAAAACTTCCTGTCCGCCAATTGCATTAATTTCTTCTCTAATAATATTATTAATCTTGTTTAATACGCGCAACCCAAGAGGGAGATAATCATAAATTCCTGCCATTTCTTTGTGAATAAAACCGGCGCGAATAAGCAATTCCGCGTTTTTGGATACCTCATCAGAAGGTATATCTTTTCGTGTCTTTGTAAATAAATGCGATTGTCTCATACCTATTGGTTATCTAATTGGGTGAATGAATTTTTTTGTGTGCGTCTAAGTGAAATACTCAAAGAAATAAAAATGATAAAAATTAATCCTAAAATAGTGCCATTTATGATAGTCAAATATCCGTTTCCTTGCAATATGAGAAACAACACAATAAAGCATGTGACGTAAAAAGATTGTCTAAAACTAATCTGTACATACCGAAACAAAGGTAAGTCTTTTGAAGCGAATAGACGATATATCAGAAATGCGATGAGTGAGATAGAACCAAGAAGCGCAAGGCCAAGGCTCACATAAAAAAAGACAAAGCCAAGGGTGGTAGTCTGGAATGGATCTACATTTGTGAGTACAAAAAACCATGCAGTCCAGCAGAGCATAGTGGCAAACAACATGGTGAACATGTATTGTCTAAGCGTCATAAGCTCAGTATCAAATAAAGGATCCTCGAAGCAAGCCCACAAAGTATTACTATGATTGGTAAGGAGTTACTTTTCGCAGCAAGCTGCAAGGTATAGTATCCTGTAGTTACTCCTCGGCTCGGAAAAACAAATGCGAATTTGCTTTTCTCTCGCCTGCGTCATAAATAAAATACCAGCTATATAGCTGGCCTGTATTTTACCTTTTTTGTAGCCTCTTTGCAAGTGTTATTTTTTAAGCTAAATACCGTATTCTGTCCACCTCATTTTTGCCTAATTTATCATTAATCTTCTGAACAATTTGAAGCTGATTAGTCCGGATTTCTTGGGCAACAGTAGAACTTCCACAACTCACGGTCAAAGTCCTATTTTTTACAAATAACGGTTTTGCCTCTTTTGAGAGGTCACTACCAAAAAATTCTGTAAATACTTCTTGCGCAACTTCAACAACATGACTCGCTTCAAGTTGGCGCTTCATAGGCCTATTTGTATCCATTTTTTCATGGAGAGTATCACCAAGTGGAGTAAATGAACTCATACACTATTACCAATAACAAGCTAATGAATCTTGTATAGATATATACTACCATGTTTTAGCTCGGGTTGCCAGTTTGGAAACTTAAATCCATAAGAAACTACGCGGCTTCCCGATTTCATTTCTTTTTGAAGTTTCATACGCAATCTATCCATTTTTGGCGCAATAAAAAATAAACTAACAATATCAGCACGAGATACGTCTGTCTTCCACAAGTCTTGTCTACGAATTTCAACATTGTGAACATTACTTATTTTTCTTCTTATACTACTCCACCAATACAAAAGAGGATTCATTTCTACACCCAAACTCGAACATCCTGTCCGTGCGGCTTGAAAAAGTATTCGTCCATCGCCTGATCCTAAATCTATAAGGTATTCTCCTTTCTGTGGATTTGCCATGTCAATCATTTCACGCACATGTTGAGAAGAAGTAGGTAAAAAAGGAGCTCCTTTTATCATGGCATACAGCGTATACCATATAAAAATAAAAACTAAAATATACAATACAACTAGAAAAAGATACAGCAAAATAACTACCATATATATCAAAAATTATAATTGACGAAATTCACAAATATCACGAAAATCACAATGCTGACACACATGCTTGCCTGGGGTAGCAGTAAAATTTCCACTATGAATTTTTTCTATCATTCCTACAATCTTTTCTTCCGCTTTTACAATATCTTTTTCTGAGCCAATAAATGGAATTTTTTTATTCTCATTTACATAATAAAACGACAGTTGAGATACTGGTCCAATATGATGATATTCTGGCAACCGCATCGCAGCCATTTGGTAAATAAGTAATTGTTGTTTATCATCAGTAGTTAGATCATCTTTTGCTTTGCCTGTTTTATAATCGATAATCTCAAGAGAATTATCACTAAGCTGGTCTATACGATCCATTCTGCCATTAATGATATATTCACCTATTTTTACCTTAAACCATCCCTCAAGAGCAACAGGGACGGTCCATGTCCCATTCTGTGACTCATAAAATATCTTTAAAAGGTCTTTTCCTTTGGTATAGTAATCTTCACGCTGACGTTTGCTTTTATACCAATCATCAATCCAGGATTCTTCGTACAAGGTCAGTAATTCATCTAATGAAGGAATTCTTATTTCTCCTGATGTTGGCTTTTCATCTTCAACCGGCAAGCCAAACAGAGAAGCCTGCTGTACACTGTTTAACTCCTGTATACGTTGGTAAAATTTTTGTAGTGTATTGTGAATACTGTTACCAAAACTAAAATTTGCACTTCCTTTCATGGGTAACTTGAGAATATATGCGAGCTTGTATTGATATGGACATCGGTCATATGAGTTGAGTTGGGAATAGGAAAATGTATTTTGCAAAGGTGTCTGTGACTGAGTGTCCGTCTGATTTTTTTTAGAAAAAATTGCTTCATTGTTAAGCTGCTTCATTGTTAAGCTGCTTACATATGTCTTTTGATCCCTGACCCCTGATCCCTGATCATTGAAGATGAACCCGAGCTCATCCAAAAATCTACTCAACTTTTTCTTTCTTACTCCCCCATAATCCTCGGCGCTCGTTAAAAACAATTTTTCTTTCGCGCGCGTGACTGCCACATAAAATAATCTTCGTTCTTCCTGATAATGAAAATCATCGGCACGCAATTCATCTTTTACCAACGCATCTGGAATCGCTATCCCCTCTCCTTTTTTACGCGTAGGAAAACGCTCTTCTACACAATTAACAATAAAAACATATTTAAATTCCAGACCTTTTGCACCATGCACCGTCATGATATTTACTGAATCGGGTGTATCGGTGGGCTGATATATTTTTCCTTCATCACCAGAATCAACGATATTCATAAGATGCCCGACAAAGTCAGACACATGCGCATCGGGGATAACATGTTCATAGGCTGATATGGAATCAAAGAATTGTTTGAGGTAATGAATCTGTCGTATTATTTCTCTATTTCCTACATTTTCCTCATGGGCTAAATAAGACAAATATCCGCTTGTTTCAAAAAATTCGTACAGAACTGTTGTCGGTTTTTCAAATCGTGCTGACTTCATGCCGGTATGGATCCATTCTAATATCTTACTACATATTACAGAGCCTTCTTGCGATAATCCAAATTCACCCGTTCTCTTGAGTGCCTCATAGTATGACACTGACTTTTTCTTCGCCATCATAGTAAACTTCTGCAGATCATTTTCCTTACATTCTGAAAATGACAGACAAAGCAGACGATATACTGCGGTGTCTTCGTGGTAATTATTTAAAAGTTTTAAAAAATTTATTGCGTCCAATATGATTGACTGTCGATATAATCCTGAGAATGCAATATATTCATACGGAATCCCTGCTTTCTCGAGTGCATTAATAAATGGTTCAACATGGCTATTAGCGCGTACGAGTATAGCAATGTCATCAAGAACCACAGATTTATCTTCACAGATTTCGCTAATTTTTGCTATGACTGCATATACTTCCTCGTCAAGCGTATCACAATGGATGTGTTCAACTGCTGAGGGAGAATATGTGTTCAGTGATCGGTGATCGGTATTTTTAGATTTTTGATCCCTGATCCCTGATCCCTGATCACTTTTTTTCTTTGAGTTTAGCTGCTTATTCACGTTCAATTTCACTTCCAGTCGGTCTGGGTTGTTATTCTGAATACTTTTATATGCTAAGTCCAAAATCTCCTGTCCGGAACGATAATTTTCAGTTAATACTATTTCTTTTGCATCTGGATAATCTTCTTTGAATCGCATGATAATAGAGACATTTGAACCGCGGAATGCATAAATAGATTGATCATCGTCGCCTACTACGGTCAATTGCGTACTTTTTGCATTCGTTAACAAACGAATCAATTCATACTGCGACCAGTTCACATCTTGAAATTCATCAACCAAAATATATTTAAATCGTTCTTGCAAACGTTTCAATATATTTGGACGATCTTTAAGAAGTTTTACTGTATAATAAATCAAATCACCAAAATCCAATGCATTGTTGTCTAGAAGAAGTTGGTTGTATGTGTGATATGCGTTGGCAACCTCATAGTACTTTTTTATGTCTATTTGGTCCCTGGTCCCTAATCCCTGATTATTAATCGGTGATCGGTGATCAGTGATCAAACTATCTGTGTCTAATTTTAAACTTTCTACATAACGCAAATACTCCTCCGTCGAAACCAACTCATCCTTGCACTTTGAAAAATGTTTGAGTAGTTCATGTATATTTCCGGTTGGATTACCCAATGGCCGATAATAGTCTAAACTAAAATCATACAAATGTTCACGCACGAGCAACCATGCATCTGTCTGAGTAAGTAACTTAAAATGTCGTGGCAGACCAATTTCCATCCCAAATTCTTCCAACAATCTCTGACAAAATGCATGAAAGGTTGAAATTTGTAAATCTACATACCCAATGTCAATCATTTCGTCCACGCGTGTTTGCATTTCTCCGGCTGCTTTATCTGTAAACGTCAGTGCCAAAATTTGCTCGGGCGTAGCAAGCTTTTGTTCAATAAGATGAGAAATTTTTTTTGTAATTACGGTAGTCTTACCCGTACCCGCTCCTGCAATGATCAAAAGTGGACCGTCGTTGTATTCGACGGCTTCGAGTTGAGATTTGTTAAGCTTATATGTGCCCATGAAACTAAGACTTTATAATGACGCATTGATACTTGGTAGTAACAATAGGCCTCTCCTGTATTTTATATTTTTTAATAAAATCTTCAATTGATTTTTTTATCCCTTCACAATATCTCCAACCATAGTCATCAAAGATCATAATTCCACCAGGCACCATTCGCTTATAAAAAAACTCCAAAGCATCAAAATTTGATTTGTATAAATCAACATCAATATATACAAAGGCAATTTTCTCTTTTTCTATCTCTTTGCCAGTTTTGGGAAAAATGCCTTTAAAAATCTGAACTGTTCTATCCTTTGCAAACAATTTTTTGATAGCAGATAAGTTTGTATCTGAAAATTTTCCTTTTGTATAATCATCAATCTTGAAATTGTGTTTTGGCAATCCTGAAAATGTGTCAAATAAATAAAATTTTTTGAATTTTGATTTTACTCGAGAAATCAGTCTTGCAGAACCTCCTTTATAAATACCAACTTGAGCAAATTGTCCGTGAAGAGAGTTAGCGTTCTGTGCAAATTGATATAAATTAAAACAACGATAAGGGCTCACTAAACTCATATCTTCAACTTCATTGTATAATCTAATAAATTCGTCATCATCCTGCCAGACAGGATTTCCTTCGCCAAGCAAAGTCTTCATGCTGATTCTAAACTGTTGGTCTTTTTGTTTTTTCATATATTATTTATTTCATCGTAATCAAAACCGCCCCAAGGGCAATAACCAGAGCTCCTACCCCTGTCTTCCACGTCAAACTTTCACCCAGAAATAATGCGGCAAAAATAATGACAAACACAATACTCAATCGGTCAATGGCAACCACTTTGCCTGCAATGCCATACTTCAATGCAAAAAAATAAAAGAGCCATGATAAAGCTCCTGCAATACCAGACAGAGTGATCAAAATCCAATCGCGTGTCGTAAACGCGGCAAACATTCCTTGCTGAAATTTTTTCATGATAAAAGCGACAACTATTAGAAACAATGCCATGATACTTGCACGAACAGTAGTTGCAAGAGTAGAATCAATATTTTTCAAACCTAATTTACCAAATATGGCAACAAGTGCCGCAAATATGGCAGAGAGAAATGCGTAGAATAGCCACATAGAATAAAAATTATTGTTTAGAAGATAAGACTTTTGCCCTTACCATCAAGAGCATAATAAAACTTGCAAATACAAGAATACTAATTGAATAAAATAATACATTAAATCCAAATCGTTCTGCCACAAAAGCGCCCAGGGTCGCAGTACCGGCCGTCCCCAACCCTATCCAAAAGTCATACATACTCCATTCAAACCCTTCTTTACCTTTATCAATATGACGGGTAAAAAGAGATAACCAGCTCGGATACGAGCAGGCAAAGCTAAATCCTATGACTGCCTGTATCGCATAGACATGCCATATTTCTGTCGCAAAGGTAAAAAAGATATACATAAGCGCCATGAGAAATACACCAAACCCAGCCATAAACAAATCATCTTTTTCTGACTTGGTGCTATCTATGTAAACGCCTATAGGAATTTCGCATAACGATTTAACAATGAGTGATATACTCGCGGCAATCCCGACATGTATAATGTCTCCGCCACTGATTGTATTGATAATAAAAACAGCAATAATAGGTGAGAATAGTTGCAGTGCTGACCAAAAAATAAAATCAGACGCGATAAGTAATTTTATAACCGGATTAATTTTATAATGTGCTATTGACCGATATAAATTTCGTGAAAACATAAGTTTTTTTAAATGATATATTAATTATAACAATATGTATAATCTAGGATGTGTGATTTAGGATTGATATAATTTCATCTACTAATTTAGTAAGTCTTTCTTTTAATAATGCATCACGTTCCATATTATTCATCTTTACAAAATCCTCAACTTTGGAAACTTGCACATCATTGGGCAATACACGAAAACCCATATAGCGCAGTGAAGGAATCAGATGTTCAATCATACGAACACCGCCAAATCCCCCATTTGATACGCCAACGACTAAAACCGGCTTATCTTTATAAGCTTTGAGTTCCTGATCCAAAAGCATTTTGAGTTCTCCGGGATATCCGTGATTATATTCTGGAGTTACAATAATAAAAGCATCCGCCTTTTTTACCACTTCTCTCCATGGCTTTGCGGCATCATCATGTTCCCAAGGAGGTATAGTTCGTGGAAAAAATATATAATTTCTTACATCTACAAACTCAAAATCAATATTCTTGCGTTCTTTCAGTAATTCAAAAATGTATTGGGCGACATGTTCCGAGTTACGACCTTGGCGGGCAGTGCCCAAAATAAGCGAAATATTTAACTTCTTCATAGAAATTTTAACCATCTAATTAGAGCTATTGTACCAGAATGTGCCTGTACAATCAAACCAAAAAGGGACACAATGTCCCTTTTTTCCTTTATTTACCACATCCGCCACAGCATCCGCCGCCATCTAAAGTAATCATATGTAAAATGTTAAAAATAAATAAGTATTAGTCGGCATTCCCCCCTGGGGCAAAAACACATACATTATTCTGGCAAAACGACATCTTTTCTACACACTGTGCATCTGTGGTACATGAAGAAGGATTTGTAACTACTTTATAGCAGGTAAAACCATTACACTTATTACCTATACCGCAATCTACATCTTTTGTACAATAAGCATCTACAGCCGGAATCGAATCAGCAGGTATGCATTCATTTACTTTACTGCCACATGCCTGTGCATTGAGGCAATGCCATCTGTCACCATTTGCGTTGCTACATGTGTGCCCACTGGGACCAGGCCATACGCATGTGTGATTGGAACATACAAAATCATCACTCAAACATTCTGGATGGTAGTTGCAAGTGGAAGGCACAGACGTACAACGTCCTTGAAAACAAGCCACTCCTGCACCACATTGGCTGTCTGAGGTACAAGAAGATCCTGTGGCGCCAGTTGTAGATGGAACAACACAATGTTGGTCTAAACAAACTTTACCACCCCAACACTGATCATCTCGACTACACAATATCTCTCCTGTCACCGGATCCTTGGGCAATACTTGCTCCGCAGGAACACACTGCCCGTTTGAACATAATTTTCCAGAAATACACTGGCCATTTGAACTGCATGGAGAATTTTGTGTTGCTTGTTGGACAGGACCACAGTATCCATTCAGACAGACTTCACCGGACGTACAATCAGAATTAACTGAACAAAAAGGTACATTTCTACAATCACCCGACTGTGTTCCACACCATTGATTTTCGTCACAACGCCAATTCTGTTGGACGCCATCCACATAGTAGCTACATGCCTGGCCACCTGTCGTAGGTTTTTTAGCAGGAGGAGGTGTTATACATCCACCATTTTGGCATACCCATGTTCTGACATCACCACAATCCTCATCAACGTTGCATACCGAACCAGTAGTTATAATACAATGTTCTTCTATACAGACCTTGCCATTCCAACATTGTGCATCTGAATTGCAAAGCAACTCACCAGTCACAGGGTCTTTTGGTAATACTTGTTCAGCAGGTAGACACACACCATTTGAACACAATTTTCCTGGAAGACATTCGATATTCGCACAAGATGTACTAGAAGGATTATTTTGTTGAGACGGTCCACAATATCCATTTACACAAACTTGATTAGATGTACAATCAGTATTTGTTGAACAAAAAGGCACATCCCGACAATCGCCAGATTGTGTGCCACACCACTGGTCATTTTCACAACGCCAATTTTGTTGAACGCCATTCACATAGTAACTGCACGCTTGACCTCCTGGAGGAGCTGCAACACAAATACTGTTTTCACAAACTAACTCTTTACTGGCACAATCTCCTGTCGATTGGCAAGACGTTCCTAATCTGAGAGAATTATCATTCTGTTGTTCTATTGGTACAGGTGATGGCGTACATGCTGCACCAAGCAATAGAAAAAAACAACACACAACGAGAAAATGGGGAAATCTCATATCTTGTGTTAAAAATAAATAATGAGGAGTTTAAAAATTATGGATTAAGTATATAACAGAAATATAAAAAAAGACAGGGGTATCATTATCCCCTGCTTTTTTCCCCCATTTTTGTGGATTAACATCCACATCCTCCTACTTTCCTTTTAGTTCCCATATAGAAATTAAATAATTAACCATTTGTATGATGACTTCCACCTCCCTAGTGCTTTGCAACCAGGGAGTTAGTATTTGTATAAAGGATATGAGAAGTTTTGATTTTCTTTCGCTATATCTGCAATCTCACTTCTTAGTCTTAATATACAATACTTAAGTCATACTAAGTTAGTATAGTATTAATCAGATGTCCTGTCAATACTAAAAAACAGCTATTTAAAGCCGTTTTTTAGGTTGTGGATAAGTAATCCTTATAAATTTTGATACGGATACGCGTAATCTTCATGAGTCCATATGCCATCAATGCAATAATACGTATTTTCTCCTGATGTATAACTGGCATTTTCGACAGAGCAAGCATTTGGATCAGATGAAACACTATTATCCTCTACAATGGGGACATCATGAATAATTGCTGAGGGGTTATTGCCTGAATAGTCTTCCACGGCATTATTAGCAGATGACTCAGGAGAATTCTCATTTAAGTCTTGATATGGATATACATAGTCTTCCATAGTCCACACTCCGTCGACGTAATAGTAGGTTTCACCATTGCTTGCGGTAAATTTCTGCATTTGTACTGGATTGAGAGGAAAACCATTCGCATCATAGGTCATAGTGTTTGATGGTTTTGTCGTAGGTTTTGTTACATTTACATTGGAAGGCTTATTAATTTCAGGCACATCCTCAGGGGCAGTATTTGTTACGCTAAGTGTAGTATCGGGACCCTCGATAGGTTTTACATCTGGCATGTAATTAACCTGTGGTTTATTTTCAACTGTCGTCGTATTACTATATTGTGGTAGACTATTTGCATTTTCAATTGGCTCCACTACTTGTGAACAACCAGCTCCAATCAACATAAATAATAACACTCCCAGGTAAAAAAATCTTTTCATATATCTGTGTATATTAATTATTATGTTTATTCGTTACACCCACATTCTGGATCGCTATAGCCATCTGCACAATTGCAACAAGAATTACAGCAGGTCCCCTCGTCACAACATTTATTTTCTTCAGATAAAGATGAATCACATTTAATGCATTTCATAGTTGATTTTTTAAAATTAAATGTGTATACAGTATAAAAAATATTTTTTCTTTTGTAAATAATTTATATAGATCATCTATATACCCAAGGCTGTCTGGACAGAACTTAAATTTGGACAATCAAATACATACGAAACAGGGAAACCAATAAAATTCGTATATTCCATGTGAAGCTTTAATTTTTGATGTTTGGTATCGGGAACAATTTTGAAATTTGTTTTTTGAACATAGGAAATACCTTTCAATTCCTGCTTTGTCGCGTCGCTTGGTGAATTACCAAAAACAATAACAGAATGAAGCCAAGGGCCATTGGTAAATATAAACATGCGTTTATTTGTTATCTTTAAACGGATCTTTCGATACGAGTTAGCTTGAGCATTTGAGGTGACCGTCAAACGCACACCCAATTCTTCATACAGAACTTTTTCATCGGGTTCAAGAGGAAAATTTTTTTCATTCAGCTTAAAAGCTCCCCAAGCAATAAAAGAACCTATAATAAGTATAATACCCAGAGCAACATAGCTAATGATAGAATAATCCATAAAATATGTATCAAATTAATAGACAGGTATAGTATACAAATAATTAGAAAAAGAGACAATACCTAAAAACAAAAATCCCGCTTTTTTTGAGCGAGATCTTTCAAACATGTCTATGATTCTCTTTTGATGCCATCTTCAAGCAACTTGCCGTCTTTATAGGTTACGGTAAATCTAGGCAATGGATTCCCGTCATCATCATTTGCCAACCTGGTTACTGTCTCATTTAATTGCGCCTCTCCTTTTTTTTGCATAGCCTCGGCAAAATCTTCAATGGAAATTTCACGCCCTGCGCCAGACTTTATAATATCGTTAATGCCTTTAGCTATTTCTCCACGAAGAAATTTCACTGCCTGCGGGTGGTATACGAATGTTTGGGTCCCTTCTGCACCGATGGAAGGCGTCATGGTTGGAATTTTAGTTTCTTTATTTATGTCTTTTTCCTCCACCAGAATAGTTACTACTGCACCTTCTGTATGTTTACCTGATAAAGTAACAAACTCAACATTTTTATTTCCTGACCATAACTTTTTGAAGAATGCTTTTATCATACCCTGTATCAATTCTGGACGCATGCCATACTCTTTTGAATTCTTCATAGCCAGCTTGAGGTGTCCGCAACCAATATTTTCTGGTTGTGATAATTTTTCTAGCAATTGACTTCTTTCTCGTGTGTTTTCATCTGGTGGATTATCAATATCTTCTGTTTTTATACCTGCGTCCTCTAAAGTGTGGCCATCAGTATGAAAATAAAAATTTCCATATTTTTCTAGATAGGCCTCAAAAATCTTTTCGATCTGATCTTCAATAAGGACTTCTCCTGTCATATCTTCGTACGTGCTCACAACCAAGACAAACTCACCCGCATTACCTCCAGGAACACCTAC